>MDTG01279452.1_pt1 | contig 238886 bp, 246 predicted proteins | sample 811421 | NCBI WGS metagenome assembly MDTG01 (sample SAMN05326645, study PRJNA326480) | marine metagenome | isolation source: seawater | place: Pacific Ocean: South East | collected 2011
CCGATCCCCCAGTCAACCACCTTTTTCAGCGCCGTAACACCAGACCAAGGCGGCCAACAATGGAGCGCGGTTTCTAGTGAAAGCCGATCTCCAGGTCAACTCCGAATTTCAGAAGTTCTGCAGTCGGTTAGCCCGGCTGAAACTGACACGAAAGCGTCGGCTCCAGCGAAAGGGTTTCGCCGGTTTTTGAACTCCTTCCTTTCGGAGAGGCTCAGCAGTATGGAGCGATTTGCATCCGCCGGCAAGATCAATCTTCAGAAGATTTTCACTGGCCGCCGGCGCGTCGTTGTTCCCGCCGCCGAGGAGTGGGGGTGTATCCGCCCCTCCCGGGGGACGCAACCCCGAATGGGAGTCAAACTGCAGGTTTGCGCAGTCAGACGCATCCTGACTTTTGGGGGATGGCTCGCGCCCTGAACCCCCGCACGCTGAGGCCCTTGGTGTCAGGCGCCCTCTATATAGGCCTTGAGACTTTCCGCTTCGGCCTCGGCATGGGCGATCTTGCGTTTGACGACATCTCCGATCGACACCACGCCGGTCATTCGCCCCTCATCCATGATGATGATGTGACGGACCCGCTTCTCCGTCATCAGCGCCAGGAGCGTATCGATATCATCGGACGGGCTGGCGGTGATGAGTCCTGTGCTCATGACCGACTCGACACGCTCGGACAGCGCGGACGGACCGGAGCCTGCGATCGCTCGGGCGAGATCGCGTTCGGAGAACACCCCGACCGGCTGATCGCCGGCGTCGGTGACGATCACCGCGCCCACCCTGTGCTGGGTGAGTGCGACGGCGGCTTCCTGCAGGGTCTGGGACGGGGCGAGCGTGAAGACCGTCGCCCCCTTGTCATCAAGTATGCGTGCAGCGGTCATGCGGACCTCCCTCGCTCGTGTACTGGGAGTATAACCACACCGGTCCCCGCCCCACAAACGGAGCTTTGCGCCGGCCTAGACGCGCCGCCGCGCGCCCAGGATCCGGACACAGACCGGATAGGCCAGCATCCCGACCAGCAAGCCGCCCACATGTCCGGCCCAGGCGATGGGAACGGGAAAGACGAGATTGACCAGGGCGAGCGCCAGATTGAGTCCCAGCCAGGGCAATGCGAGCTGATACATGCCGGTGCGACCGCCCCTCGCCCAGCCCGCCGCGGCGATCAGCCCGGAAATGGCGGTGGAGGCGCCCGCCATTGTGGTCGCCTCGGTCAGATGGGTGATCTGGTGCAGCACGGCGCCGCCGATCGCGCAGGCGAAGAAGAAAACCAAGAACCCCGTATCTCCGCGCAAGCCCGGGCCGAAAGGTCGACGCACGGCCGGCCCCACCGAGAGCAGCACGCCCAGATTGATCAGAAGATGGGCCCAGCCCGCATGCACGAAGACATGCAGGATATAGGGCGAGAGGCCGAACAGGGGCGCCGGCGGGAAGGCGTCGACCGCAGCGCCGGTCCGCAACGCGCCCGCCCAGTAGATCAGGGCATGCACCGATCCGCCCCGTCCGAAGGACAGCGATTCCGCAAGCTGAACCGCCAGAATGATGGCGGCGAGCACAAGCACGACGCCGGGCAGAGCATTGAACAGGGGCTCGCGCGGCGGCGTCGGGCGCTCTGAAGCGGCTCTGCCGGCATCGGGATCATCCTGGGACAGAGGGGGCGGCGCGTCGCTCATGAGGCTTTCCTAGTGTTGAGAGGGGTTTGGCATGGCCATTGCAGCCTGGGGACCGAACCGTCTTCAAAGAGGACACATAAGGCATGACCCGTCAGCTTAAAGTCTGGCTCTGCGCGACCGCCGCAGCCATTTTCGCAGCGTCCTCGGCCATGGCGCAATCCACCGCGACCAATCCGTCGGAGTGGAATCGTCCCTATGGTCAGGCCTATGGCTCGGAAAACCAAGCGTATGTCGGCGCCCGCGTCGGCGGCAACCGGGTTGTCCTGAACGGCATTATCCAGACCGGCGTGGGCGTCTCGGCCCAGGCCAGCGCCCTCACCCAGAGCGCAACCGGCGTCGGCCTGAACAGCCAGTCCCAGTCCGGCCTGTTCACCAGCGCCGGGGCGAGCGCCATCGGCAACCAGCTCAATGTGGTGGTGAACGGCAATTACAACACCGTGGTGATCAACAATCGCCAGACCAATACAGGCGACATCACCGCCCATGCGGGCGCGACCGCAAACACCCAGTCCTCTCAGGGAGAAGCCGCCAATGACCGTTAAGCGTCTCATCGCCGCCGCGGCCGGCGCGCTGTCCCTCACAGCCTGCGCCACTTCGACCCCGGGCGCGGACGGGCTTTACGCCACGCCGACCGGCGGCGCGCCGGTGACCCCGAACCCGACGCCCTATTCGGATGCGCTGGTCTGTCTGTCGGGCTATGCTCGCCAGCATGGCCAGGCCGCGCCCCGCGTCGCCGTGGGCCGGATCGCGGACTATACCGGCCAGATGAACCCTGAAGGCGGCACCCGGGTGACCCAAGGCGCCTCCCTGATGGCGATCAGCGCCTTCGCCAAGGCGGGCGCGCGACTGGTGGAGCGTTTTGACACGTCCGTCGCCGAGCTCGAGCTGCGCTACGCCAACAACCAGCTGATCGGCGACGCCGCCGAGCAGGACGGCTATCGCCAGATCTATGCGGGTTCGATCCCGGGCTCGGACTATTATCTGGTGGGCGGCATCACCGAGCTGAACGCCAATATCCGCTCCAACGGCCAGGATGTTCTGGCGGGCGATTCTGTGGACTCCGATCCGTCGGGCCTGTTCTCGCGCCGCATGTATGTGATGAATGTCGGCCTCGACCTGCGCCTGATCGACTCGCGCACCCTCGAGGTGGTCGATGTCGTTTCCTATCAGAAGCAGATCATCGGCCGCGAGCTGTCCGCCGGGGTCTTCGCCTTCTTTGGCGATGTGGTGCTGGACGCCTCTGCGGGCGGGCGCTCTCTGGAGCCGATCCAGCTGGCCGTGCGCTCGGTCGTCGAGCGCGCCGTGCTGGAGATCTCCTCCCAGCTCTATCAGGTGTCGCCCGAACAGGTCTGTTCCTTCAACGACCCGATCGGCCCGTCCAATATTACCGGCGGCGTTCAGCTGAACACCGCTTACGCCCCCACGGAGGCTCCCTATGTCCAGGCTCGCACGAGTGTTGATCGCGGGCACCAGCGCCGCGACGTTGATATCCGCAGCCAGCTTCGCGGAACCTATCAATAAGGTCGAGCTCGATCAGGACCAGACAGGACCTGTCTCAGCTGAAGACGCTCAGGACGCGGATGGCGTGCGGGACATGATCTCGACCGCGGTCGCCCAGGGCAATTCGGGCACGGGCGCCCTGTCCGGCGACAGCGAGATTTCCGGCGCGCAGACGCTCGGGGGCTCTGTGACCGCGCAATCCCTGCTCAGCGCCAACGGGGTCTGGGCCAGCGTCGTCAGCACCGCAACCGCACAGGGCAACGCCCTGACCGCTGGCGTGGAAGACGGCGCCCTTAGTCTCGACCTCAACCAGACCGCCGGCGCGGGTCAGGTTTCCGCGCTGTCGCGTCTGCGCATCTCCGATTACGCCGCTCACACGGTTCAGACTGCGTCCAGCGCCGTAAACGCCATCCAGACCAGCGCGGAAGGCGGACAGACCCTGTCGATCCGTCAGGCGAGCGCCGCTGACTCCCGCGCCGAGGCCCGCGTTGAAGCGGCGGACGCTGAAATCGAGACCAGCGTCGTGGGCGCCGTGGCGGCCGGCAACAGCCTGATCTCCACCGTAGAGGACGAGGATTCGAGCCTGACGCTGGACCAGTCACAGACCGGATCCACGACGGCAACCGCCCATGCCGAGATCGGCAACGCCGATTATGGCGTCACGGCGGCCTCCCAGGCGGCGGGCAATACCGCGACCTTCCAGAACGACTATGGCGATAGCGAAACCGGCGGCGTTCAGAACAATTCAGGCGAGGTGCGCGCTGAAACGGTGATTCTCGCTGACCAGTTCGCCAATGGCTACGCGACCGGTTCGGCCAATGCTGTGGGCAACTCGGCGTTGACCTCCACCATTGGCGCGAACACTTATCAGGGCGTGCAGCAGACCAATTCCGGCGATGTCATCGCCAATGTGACGATGACCGGCGGCGCCGGCGGCGGCCTGGGTTCCATCCTGAACGCCACCGCCATCGGCAATGCGCAATCGGCCTATGTCTGCGCCAGCTGCCCGGTAGGCGTGTCGGGCGAGATCAACCAGATCAATTCCGGCGCCATCTCGGCCAGCTCTGTCACAACCCATGCCGGCCAGGTTCGCACGATCACGAGCTCGGCCACAGCCGTGGGCAATGCGGCGACCTTTGCGACGCAAAACCGCGGGAACTGATCCACACACGATACCCACCCAACTGACTGGCCGCTCCCGAAAGGAGCGGCCTTTTTCTTGTTGGCGGTCCGGTTTGCGTCTGAGGGCGCAAGAAAAACCCCGAAGGCGAAACCTTCGGGGTCCTGATCGTTAGCGCGGGACGGTCCGCCTAGTGATAGCCGCCCACCCCGCCATCCAGCATCAGGGTCATCGACCGGCGCTCATAGGACTCGCTACGGCGCTCGACCGTCTCAGTATAGTGCTCTTCATAGCGATACCAGACCAGCTTCACGCCGGGGCCATGCAGGCGAAGCAATGAACGCTCGTTGCAATTGCGACGGTGTTCCTGCGGCGCGCAGAACAGCTCTCCGCCGCGACCGTAACGCAGGGCTTCACCCTTCTGGCACTGGATCGAGACGCCGTCGAAATGGTCCTCGCCCTCTTCACGCCAGCCCAGGGTCGCCTGCAGGGCGGTCCCCGCGACGCAGCGGAAGATCTCGCCCTCAAAGTCCGGCGTCACGCGCTCGTCCGGATCCGGACGCGAGGCCGGATGCGGATTGCCGCTGTCGTCCATGCAGTACGCCCGCACAAGACGCCATTCCTCGACCCAGCGCGAGCGCTCCTCTTCATAGCTCTCGTATTCGCTCTCACCCGCCAGGCGCAAACCGGTCAGAGCGGTCGCCGCCGGGGCCGAGCCGCCCGCATAATATCCGCCGCCGCCATAAATGATGGTCGCGCCGGAACGGGCGGACGCGGTCGCCGTGGCGCCCGCATAGGCGTTGGCGCTCACATTGACATTGACCGAGGTGTTCACATTGACCCCGCCCACATTCACCGTCGTGCCGCCCACATGCACGTTGGGCGCGCCGATATTGATGCTGGGCGTCCCGATGACCGGCCCGCCCGGATGCGTGCAGCAGGGCGTCGGAGGCGGCGGCGGGGCGCAACACGGATCGCCCGCGGCGGCCGTCGTCAGCGTCACAGCCTGAGCCGCACCGGTCAGGGCCGCGGACGCCAGAAGGCTCGCAGCCAGGGCGGACAGGGCGGAAGCGTATCGTGTTGAAACGCGCATGGCGGTCTCCGTTCTCACTTGCGCGTACCCCTGCAAGACAGGGGCCGGAACCCCCGACCCACGGGCTGAACGGAAAAGCACCTGTCCCATATGAGGTTGGCAAGGGGCTTGCAGTCTGTCCCGCCAACACACGGTCCCGCCCTCGACGGCGCCGTCCCGACCGGGGCGGAACAGACCGGGGGACGATGACGAAGAAAAGGGACGGCGCTCGTGAAGCACCCGAACACTCAGACCTTGCTGGCCTATTGGCATTCACGCCGGCATGACGAACCCGCGCCGCAACGCGCGGACATTGCGCCTGAAGACCTGGGTTCGCTTCTGTCGAACCTGTTCCTGCTGCGCCGCATGGACCAGGGCCATCACGTGTTCCGTCTCGCCGGCACCGGTCTGTGCCGCATGCATCAGCGCGAATTCCGCGACCAGAACTTCCTCAGCCTGTGGCAGGGGCATGACCGGGTGCATGTGTCGGCGCTTCTTGAAGGCGCCCTGTCCACCCCCGCGCCCGCCAGCCTTGTGACCCAGGCCGTCAGCCTGGACGGAGAGATGACCGATGTGGAGATCGCGCTTCTGCCCCTGCGCGGGCCGGAAGGCTGGCTGGACCGGGTGCTCGGGCTCTATCAACCCCTGACGCCGCGTCCCGCCAATAGTCGACCGATTGTCCGCCATCGCTTGCAAGCCTTGCACCCCGCCCAGTGCCCGGCCCCCCATTACTCGGCCTTCACCGCGCCCAGTTACGAGGCGGTGGGTTTGCGGGTCGCGAACGACAGCTGAACTAGCGAAGTATTAAGGCTGTCACCCTAGGCTCATTGTGATGTGTCGAGGGTAATATGACGCGATCTGCAGACCTGGGCGCCCGACTGGACCGCCGGAAAATCAAGATTGCCGCGCGCGGCGCTGAAGAGCGCCGCCGCCATCGACGTGTGCGCCTGACAGTTCCCGGACGCGGCCTGTCGCCCAGCGCCGGCGAATTCACCTGTACGCTCGTGGACATTTCCCCGGGCGGCGCCCGCATCGCCTGCAAGACCCCGCCGGAAAAGGCCGAGCGAGTCGTCCTGCTGTTTGACGGCCTGGGCCGTCTGGAAGGCGAGGTGCTGCGTGCGGGCCGGTCCGGATTCATCGTTCGGCTGCATGGCTCCCAGCGCAAGCGCGACCGTCTGGCGGACGCCATTACCTGGCGTTTCAATATGCAACGCCTGGGACTGGATGAAGACCGCACCGCGCCCCGCAAACCCGGCCGGGGCCGCGCCAAGATCCGCTTGCGCGACGGCGTTGTGATCCAGGCGGATGTCATTGACGTCTCCATCAGCGGCGCCGCCTTCGCCTGTCTTGAACGCCCCCGCATCGGGGAGGCTGTCCGGGTGGGCGACATGCAGGGCCATGTTGCACGATGGCTGGACAATGGCTTCGCAGTAGCGTTCGATCCTCCCGCCGACCGGAGCTGAGGGTTCCGGATGGTTTTTCCGAGTGAATGCATGACAGCGTCACTTTGAAACACCATATTTCGAGGGGAACGGCCCGTTTCTTGCCTGTGTAGAGGTTCAAGCCTCTGGCAGTAGGGCCCTTGGCCGGGAGAATTATTGATGCCGCGCGACGACGGAATCGCCATGTCCTGGTTTGTGAAAGTGGAAGGCCGCGTGTACGGGCCTTACACGGGCGCACAGATGCGCGCCTTTGTAGGGGAAGGCCGTGTGGCCGGACACTCCACGGTTTCTGAACAACGGGATGGGGAATTCCGGGACGCCCGTGACGTTCCCCAGCTCAAGGCCTGGCTGGACGAGGCGCGTCGCGCCCCCGGCGAACGCCGCCCCATGCCGGCCGATGCGCGCACGTCCAATTTCGTGATCGTCGCCGACCTCAACTCCGACAGCCGGGGTGGTTTTGAATCCGCGCTGAAGGATTTCGGTGATGTGGAAGCGATCACGCCCGGCGTGTGGTTGCTGCGCGGCGCCGCAAGCGCAGCACACTTGCGCAATGAACTGAGTCATCTGCTGGCGCGGGACGACAGGCTTCTGGTCGTCGACGCCTCGCGCGACCGCTCGGCCTGGTTCAATCTGGGTCGCACCGCCGACCAGCGCATTCGCGACCTATGGGGCCGTCGCGACTAGACTTTTTCCTCCAGCAATTGCTGCTTTGCAGCGGCCCGAGACATCACATCACTGTCACGGGTCTGTTTTTATGCGTTGCGATGCATGTTGCGCATGCACATGTGTGCAGCAACGCGCGTCGCGAGCGCGGATAAAAACACAAAGCGGAGGACTCCCCCATGCTTCGTCTGAACAGCCTCGTCGTGCGCGCAGGCCTGGCCGCCGGTCTTGCCCTGTCAGCGGCCTCTCCGGCCCTCGCCGGCGGCTTCAAACTCTCTGAATACTCGGTCCGGGACCTGGGCATGGGCCATGCCGGCTACGCCGCGCTGGCCGACGACCCGTCCACGATCTGGTCCAACCCCGCCGGTCTGGCGCGCCTTGACGGCACGCAGATCCAGCTGGGCGCCCACGCCATCATCGGCCAGGGCGATTTCACCAACCAGGGCTCCGTGGACGTGCTGGGCCGACCGCTGGGCGGCACCGAAGAGAATGACCTCTTCAACGACGCCGTGATCCCCAACTTCTACCTGTCCCATCGCCTGAACGACCGTATCGTTCTGGGTCTGGGCGTGACCGCGCCGTTCGGCCTGGCCACCGAGTACAATCAGGACTCCGTCACCCGCTTCCAGAGCGTGAAGAGCTCCCTGAAGGTCGCCGAGATCAACCCGTCCATCGGCTATCAGGTCAATGACCGCCTGTCGGTCGGCTTTGGCGTTTCGGCGCAGTATTCCGAAGCCACCCTCGCCAACCATCTCGACTTCAGCGCCATCTGCCTCAGCCAGCTCACCCCGGCCCAGTGCACCGCCACCGGCTTCCTGCCGGGCCGTCCGGAAGGCTATCTGCGCGTCACTGGCGATGACTGGGCGTTCGGCTGGAATGTCGGCGCGCTCTATGACCTGACCGAGACCACCCGCATCGGCGTCTCCTACCGTCACAATGTGGACCACAACCTGGAAGGCGAAGCCGATTTCGGAGCGCCGGCGAATGCGGCGATCTTCGCGCCCGCCTTCACCGACACCGATGGCTCCGCCGAGCTGAACCTGCCGGCCGAGCTGGCGGTCTCCCTGGCTCACCAGGTCAATGAGCGTCTGTCGCTGAACGCGTCTGTCGTCTACACCTTCTGGGATTTCGAGCGCCTGGTCGTCGAGTTCGACAATCCGGCTCAGCCCGACGCGGGCGAAACCCTCGGCTATGACGATGAAGTGCGCTACGCAGTGGGCGGCGAGTACGCCTATAACAGCCGCCTGACCCTGCGTGCGGGCGTCGCTTACGATCAGTCTCCGACCGAAAACGAGCACCGCACCACGCGCGTGCCCGATTCGGACCGCACCATCATCGCACTGGGCGCGTCCTTCCAGGCGACCGATTCCATCCAGATCGATGCGGGCTATCAGCACCTGATGTTCGATGACGCCCCGATCAACCATGTGGGGTCGACCGGTGATCGCGTTGTGGGTGACTACGACAATGTCGCCGATATTGTCGGCCTGTCCCTGACCTGGCGCCGCTAGGCCTGGCCACATCTGAACAGAAACGGCGCCGCAGGATCACCTGCGGCGCCGTATTCTTTCGAGACTCAGAGCGCCTTCAGCCCCTTGGCGTAGCGCGCCGCATTCTCGGCGTAATGGTCGGCGCTGGCCTTGAGCATTTCGGCCACCCCCTCCCCGATCTCTTTCACCACCTTGCCCGGCGCGCCCATGACCACGGACCCGTCCGGGATCTCCTTGCCCTCGGTGATAAGGGCGTGTGCGCCGATGATGCAGTTCCGGCCGATCTTCGCGCCGTTGAGAATCGTCGCGCCAATGCCGATCAGCGAGTAATCGCCCACCGTGCAGCCATGCAGCATGGCCTTGTGCCCCACGGTCACGCCTTTACCCAGCGTCAGGGGGAAGCCCATATCGGTGTGCATGACCGAGCCGTCCTGCACGTTTGAGTCTTCGCCGATGGTGATCAGCTCATTGTCCCCGCGCAGAACCGCGCCGAACCAGACCGAAGCCCGCGGCAGGAGTTTTACACGGCCGATAAGCGCCGCATCCGGCGCGACCCAGGCCCCGTCCTCGCTGATTTCAGGGCTCGCATCGTCCAGTCTGTACAGGGTCATCGGGCTCTCCCAAGGTGTTGCGCCGCACAATATGTCGGCGTTTTTTCGTCTTTGTATCGGATATGAGACGAGTAGACTCATACTTCGTTAGGCGTCCAACATGACACTGTGCTTGCGATTCGAGATCAAGGTTCGATTCGCTTCGCACGCGCCGCATGGCGCTGGATGTGTGAAGGAGGACGTGATGGCGTACGCGCCACCTCAAGCTGGTACGACCCCGCCGCCCGGTGCGCCGGTGTCGTTTGAGTCTCGCGCTTCCGAATTCACCGCTTTGATGACCCCTCCGCTGCCGCGTGAGGGGTTTTTTCTTGTCTCCTGGAGGGCCTGACATGCGTAAACGAGCCACCAAACGCCGCCAATCCGGACAGTTCAACGCTGACGCATATGAGGAAGACAAAGTCCGTTCGCTCTTCCCCGGAACCAGCTGGTCCCCCGATGACAAGGAGCCCATGCGCGATCAGAGCTATACCAAGAACGTCAAACCGCGCTCGAAGAACCAGGCCGAGCTCATGGAGGCCATCGATTCCCACAATCTGGTGATGGCGCTTGGCCCGGCGGGGACGGGCAAGACCTATCTCGCCGTCGCCAAGGGGGTCGAGGCGCTGGAAAAGGGTGAAGTGGGCCGCATCGTCCTCTCCCGTCCGGCCGTGGAAGCGGGCGAATCCATCGGCTTCCTGCCCGGCGCCATGGAAGAGAAGCTCGCCCCGTATCTGCGCCCGCTCTATGACGCGCTGGCGGACCGGTTGAGCCCGAAACGCCTGAAGGCGCTGATGGCCGAGGGCCTGATCGAGATCGCGCCCATCGGCTATATGCGCGGACGCACCCTGAACAACGCCTTCGTGGTGGTCGATGAGGCGCAGAACTGCACCTACGCCCAGCTCAAGATGCTGCTGACCCGTCTGGGCTGGAACTCCACCATGGTGGTGACCGGCGACCCGGCGCAGACCGACCTTCTGCCCGAAATGTCCGGCCTCGCAACCATCGCCGAGAAACTCGACGAAGTGGACAATATCGGCGTCATCCGGCTTCAGAAGGAAGACATTGTCCGTCACCCGCTGGTGGCGAGCATGCTGACGGTTCTCTAGACTTCTCAGAGACCGAGGAGAGACAGCCCTGCACCTGCATGCGGGGCTGTCTTGCCTTCAGGGTTCGACCGCGTCGAGAATCAGCTGCGCCGCCTCGCTGACAGAGCGGCGCTCCACTTCCACCACGGCATTCGCCTCGCGCATCAGGTCCGCATCGATCGCGCCGATGAGCGGCGCCAGCGCTCGTCCCACCGCCGGCTTCTGCGCCGCCTCGGCTGACAGCAGGATCACCGCGTCATAGGGCGGCAGCGCGCCACGCGGATCGTCAAGAATCACAAGGCCATAGGCCAGAACCCGCCCATCGGACGTATAGGCGGTGATCACATCTACCGCCCCATTGCGGACCGCGTCATACATGAAGGCGGAATCCATGCTCCGCTGCTCAATCCCGCTCAGTCCATAGAGCGCACGCGTGCGCTCCCATTCGGTGCGGGCGAAGAATTCAGGGTCGGCGCCGACAGACAGGGACGGCAAGGCGACGAGATCCGCGATCGATGTGACGGCTTCAGACTCGGCGAAATCGGCGGTAACCGCGAATCCGTACGCATTCTCGAATCCCAGACGCCCCAAGGCGACGATCCCGGCGTTTTCATAGAGCCAGCTTGAAACCGCGGCATACATCTGGTGGCGCGGGATCGGGGCTTCCTCCCCCATCACATTGGCCCAGAGCGTGCCCGTATAATCCACATAGACGTCGATCTCGCCCGAGCGCAGCGCGTCAAACACCACGGTGGAGCCCAGATTCTCCCGACGTTCGGTCCGGGCGCCCGCCCCCTCAAGACGCCGTTCGATCACCTCGGCGAGAATATACTGTTCGGTGAAGCTTTTGGCGCCGATGATCACCGGTCCGTCATCGAAACCGGCGTCGACCTGCGTCTGCCGCCCGACCGATCCCTCCCCGCTGGCGCGGTTGACCATGACGGCGCCCCCCAGCACCAGAACGGGCGCCAGAATCACCACGAGGGCGGAGATCAGAGCGCCCCTGCGCTGACCGGACTGCATCGCCCGCTCGCACGCTGCAATCAGCTGATCGAGCAGCAGCGCCAGCCCCGCAGAGCACAGGCAGCCGAAGATGACCGCCGCCCAGGTCCGGGTCTGAAGTCCGGAAAAGATGTAATTGCCCAGGCTCGTCGCCCCGACCGGCGTCGCCAGGGTCGCCGCCCCGACAACCCAGACGGTCGCAGTGCGAATCCCTGCAATGATGGTGGGCGCGGCCAGCGGCAGCTCCACCCGCAACAGGCTTTGCCGAGTCGACATGCCGACGCCTCGCGCCGCCTCACGCACCACCGGATCCACGCCCTGCAGGCCGACAATGGTGTTTCGCAGCACCGGCAGGACGCCATAGAGCGTCAGCGCGAAGAAGGCGGGCGCAAACCCGATCATCCCGCCCAGAAGCGGGACCATGAGCGCCAGAAGCGCGAGGGCGGGAATCGTCTGCATGACGCTGGCGACGCCCAGCGCAGGACGCGCGACGCCCGGATTGCGGGCCGCGAGGATGCCCAGAGGCAGAGAGATCGCCAGCGCCGCCAGAAGAGCCGCCACAGACAGACGCATATGCCCGCCCAGATACGCCGGCAGCGTCGCGATCAGATCCGGCAGCGCATCAAGCATCGCGTCCCGCCTCGGCCTTGAGGGCCTGCACCGCATCCGCCTCATGCAGCGGGCTTTCCAGCATCTGCCGCACAATGGGATGGGCGGGCGCGTTGAGCAGTGCTCTGGGCGTATCGTACTGGACGATCTCACCGGCATGCATCACGGCGATGCGATCCGCCATCAGCAAGGCCTCAGCCATGTCATGAGTGACCATGACGGCGGCGAATTCCATACGGTTCTTCAGGTCGAGAAAGTCAGCGCGCAACCCGTCCCGCGTAATCGGATCAAGCGCGCCGAAGGGTTCATCCATCAGCACCAGTCTGGAGCCCGCCGCCAGCGCGCGCGCCACGCCAACGCGCTGGCGCTGCCCGCCCGAAAGCTGATGAGGGCGGCGATCGCGGTGCTCGAGCGGATCAAGTCGCACCAGCTCGAGCATGTCATCGACGCGCGACGAGATGCGGTCCGCCTCCCAGCCCAGAAGCTGCGGCGTCACCGCCACATTTTCCGCGACGCTCAGATGCGGAAACAGGCCATCGCCCTGCATGACCCAGCCGATCCGACGGCGCAAGCTGACAGAATCAAGAACGGCCGCGTCCTCGGTTTCAATGAGGACGCGGCCGCCTGAAGGCTCCAGCAATCGGTTGATGCATTTGAGAGTCGTGGTCTTGCCGCAGCCGGATTCCCCGACCAGGGCGACGATCTCTCCGGCTTCGACCGCGAAACTGACATCGCGCACGGCCCTGAAGCCGTTGCGATAGGTCTTCTCAAGCTGGTCGACCGCGAGGATCACACGACATGCCTCTGTCAGCCCGGAGCTGATCAGATGCCTTCAAGGTCGATGTCGAGGATGACGATCTCGAAGGAGTAGGAGACTTCGCCTTCCTCGACGTTTTTCGACACCACGCCCAGAAGCTCTGAGTCGATGTAGATCTCCGCGCATTCATCGGCGCGCTGACGCAGACGCACGGCCAGCTTCGGATTCAGTTTGCTGCGCAGGAAGGTTTCGACTTTTTTCGCTTCAGCGGCAGTGAAAACGGGAGCGGCCACGGCTGTACCTCTTATCGGGATGGATCAACGAGTCAGGCGCACCCTAGCGTTCTTCCTGCGCAGGGCAACACAAAGGGCGCAGAGCTAGCTGTCCTCGCCATTGGAGGCGAAGGTCTGGTCCATGGTGCGGGAGGGTTCGGCGCACCGCCCGCCGACGGGCTTGGCCGGAACACCAGCCACCGTGCACCGCGACGGCACATCGGCCAGCACTACAGAGCCTGCTGCGATCCGCGCCTCGGCCCCGACGGTGATATTGCCCAGCACTTTCGCGCCCGCGCCGATCAGCACGCCATTACCGATCTTGGGATGACGGTCCCCGCCATCCGCGCCCGTACCGCCCAGGGTCACCTCATGCAGGATGGAGACATTGTCCCCCACGACCGCGGTCTCGCCAATCACCACGGAGGTGGCGTGGTCGATCATGATGCCCCGGCCCAGCTGGGCGGCAGGGTGAATGTCGACGCCAAAGCGTTCGGACATCCGGCTCTGCATGTGGAACGCCAGACTGTCGCGGCCGTCGCGCCACAGACGGTGGGCGATCCGGTAGCACAGCAAAGCGTGGAAGCCCTTGAAATAGAGGAAGGGCTGCAGCAAGGAGCGGCAGGCCGGATCCCGCTCATCCACCGCCAGCATGTCGGCGGCGGCCTGTTCGACGAGATCGCGATCGGATTCCAGCGCCGCCTTGGCGACATCATGGACCTGCAGGGCGTCGAGCTGGGAATCGCTCATCTTGGCGGCCACACGGTGCGCGAACGCCTCGGTCAGACCGTCATGACGCAGGATGGCCGCGTTCAGGAAGCTCGCCAGCATGGGCTCTTCGGCCGCCGCGGAGGCGGCGTCCAGACGCAGGCGGTTCCAGACGGATCCCGCAAGCGGCGGCGTTTCATCGAAGACCTGGGTTTGCGCGAGGGTCATCGGTGACTCCTGTGATGGTCGCAGATCGGGGGCGTCTCAGGCTTCATCAAGCCCTGACAGGATGGACCGGGACAGTCCGGGGTCAAGAGCGCCACGACGCGCTTGTTCAACCGCAGCCATCAGCATGATCATGGAAAACCCGTCCCGAATTGTACCCGAAATGGCCATCTCCAGCGCCTCGCGCAAGGGCAGACGCCGCATCTGCATGTCCGCTTCCGTCCCTTCCCGCTCCGGCGTCCCCTCACTGAGGCCCCAGGCGATGAAACTGTAGGCGCGCTCGCTGGTGATGGAGTTGGAGACGTCAAACTCTGACAGCGGGCGCCAATGGGCGGCTCTCAGGCCAGTCTCTTCCTCAAGCTCGCGCTTGGCGCTTTCAAGCGGCGCAACGCCTTCGGGACCGCCCCCCTCGGGCAATTCCCAGGACCAGGCATCCAGGGCGAAGCGATGCTGGCCGACCAGCACCGTATCGCCATTGTCATAAACCGGCAGCACGCCGATCGCCGCTTGCCGGGGCTCCATGACGCCGTAAAGGCCCGGCTGGCCGTCCGGACGCAGGACGTCGAACTCGCGCACGCGCATCCAGGGATTTTCATAGCCCAGACGCTCTGACAGGATCGTCCAGGGGCCTCGGCGCAACTGGGTCACAAAACAGGCTCCGGCTCGGAGGCGCCCGACGGGGCGCCCTGCGGGTTGGAACGTATCAGCAGCACGAATGCCGCCGGAGCGAAAATCAACGCCAGGATCGCCGAACCTGCAACGCCGCCGGCCACAGCGGAAGCAAAGGGCAGCCAGAAGGGGTCGCCCTCGATCAGAAGGGGCGCGAACCCGCCAATCGTGGTCAGCGTCGTCGCCAGTATATGTCGCGTCGCATCCATGACCGTGTCCCGGATGGCCGCAGCATCCCCGGACTGGGCTGCCGCACTGGCCTTGAGCGCGCTGAGCACGACGATCGAACCGTTGATCGCAAGCCCCACCAGTCCGAGCGCGCCGACAATCGCGTTGAACCCCAGGGGCGTGCCGAACATCCAGACCCCGAACAGAGCCAGACCGACCGACAGGAAGCCGATGACGAAGATCACCCCGGCATAGCGGAACGAGTTGAACGCCAGAACCACCGCAGCCACCATCAGGATCAGCAAGGGAGCGGCGGTGGACATGAGGTTCGCCATCGCCTCACCCTGATTTTCAGCTTCCCCCCCGATCTCCAGACGATAGCCGGGCGGCAGGATCAGGTTTTCCGCCTCGAAACGGTCCTGGAAGGCGGCCAGCGTCGTGGCCGGCAGGACGTAGGGCGACAAATAGCCATAAATGGCGTTGACCCGCTCAGCGTCCACGCGCGTGATGATGGATGTTTCCGGCGCCAGCCTGACCTGAGCGAATGTCCCCACGCCGAGCGGCGATGCGCCAGCCCCTGCCGGCAGGGGCGCCCCGCTGATGGAGTCCGGCGAGTCCCGGCGATTGTCAGGAGCCACAACCCGGACCGGCAATTCTTCCACGCCTTCGAGAACCGACCCGCCCTGCACGCCGTCCATGCCGGCGCGCAACCGACCGGCGATATCTGAAAGCCGCAAGCCTGCAAGGCCGGCTGAGACCTCATCCACATCCAGGCGCACGATCGGCTCGCCCAGGGCCAGCTCGGCCTGGGTGTAGGTGACCCCTGGCGTGCCGCCCAGAATGCGACGGATCTCCTCGCCCAACCTGTCGAGCACTTCAAGATCCGGTCCGATCACGCTGATCTCTATGGGCGCGGGGGCCGGCGGGCCCTGCTCGAAAGGCAGCGCCAGAAACTGGGCGGACGGGAACTGCTCGATGGCTTCGGCCTGGACGGCCTGGACGATGCGTCGACTGGCGGCGGAATCGGTCGCACGGACAAATCCTTGCGCGAAATTGGGACGCCCTTCATCGGCGCCAAACATATTGTAGTAGACGCGCGGGCTGGTTTCCCCGAGCACCCAGACGACCGTTTCAACACCGTCATGCGCGGTGATCATGTCCGTCGCGCGCTGAATTTCAGCGCGAGTGACATCCAGGGGCGATGACGGCGGCAGGGTGAGACGCACCTGGAACATGTCCCTTTCTGTTGGCGGAAAGAACTGTCCCGGCAAGGTCGAAGCCGCCGCAAACCCCGCGACCGGAACCAGCACCCCGAGCGCCAAGCCCAGCAGGGGCTGTGCGATCACAGCATCCAGAAGCCTGCGATAGAGCTTCGCCAGGACCGGAACGCGCAGGCCGTCGCGCCAGAACGGGGCGTCGCGCTCCCCGGCGCGGCCATCGTCAAACCAGGCCGCCATGGCGAGGATGACCGTGAAGGCCAGAATGAAGCTCGCGCTGACCGCGAAGATCACCGAAATGCCGATCATGGAGATGAATTCCCCGGCCGTGCCGGGCATCAGGGCGATCGGGCCAAAGGCAAAAATCGTCGTCAGAGTCGAGGCCAGCAGCGGCCCGAACAGGGTCTTCGCCGCCTTGTCGACGGCCAGCAGCCGCTCCAGACCTCTCGACCTGAGCAGCCTGTAGTCATCGACCACCACGATCGCGTTATCGATCAGAAGGCCGAGCGCAACGACCAGCCCGGTCACGGACATCTGGTGCAGCGGCTCGCCATAGACATTGATCAGGACCATCACGAGCAAAATGGTCAGCGGCAGGGCCGACCCCACGATCAGGGCGCTGCGCCAGCCCATGACCAGGAACAGGACGGCGAAGACGATCAGGGCGGAAAAGCCCAGATTCTGCGCCAGTCCGGCCAGGCGGTCGACGACATAGTCCGCCTGGGCCATGACGATCTCGACCTCGACGGCCGGATTGGCCGCCCTGAAGTCACGGACGACCCGCTGGGCGCGCGCATCCCACGCATCCACCTGCAATTCGGGCTGCAGATAGCCCGCCACCAGGATGGTGCGGCGATTGTCGATATAGGCTTCGCTGGCTGCAGGCTCACGCACCGTTCGCTCGACCCGCGCGATGTCGTCAATGCGCACGAAGCCGCTTGGACTTTGCGCCACCGGGACGTCCCGGATCCGGTCCAGCGAGTCAAAGGCGCCATCAACCTCGATATTGATATCAAGCGTCTCACCCGCCAGACGACCGGCCGGCAGCTTGGCGTCCGATCGGGACAGGAGGCCGGCCACTTCGACAGGGCCCAGGCCCAGCGCTGAAACAGCTTCCGGGTCCAGCGTGACGCGCACCTCTTCCTCCGGCGCGCCGAAAATCTGGGTCTCATCCGTCCCCGGAACGCTGCGGATTCTGTCTTCCAGATCCTCGGCCAGTCGGGACAAGGCCCCCTGCCCGGCTTCAGAGCCCTCGGGCCATCGCAGGGAGACCACCAGAGTGGCCGCGCCCATATACTGGCGCTCCACGCGCACCGGCAGAACGCCGTCCGGCAACAGGACTTCAACCGAAGAGACCTGGTCGCGCACCTTGGTCCAGGCCTGCTCGACCATGGCCGGGCTCAAGTCTTCGCGGATATTGACGCCGATCAGCGCCACATTGGCGCGTATGGTGGAATCCACCTCATCCAGCTCCACGAGCTCCATCAGCGCAGCCTCGATCGGCTCGACGATCAACGCTTCCATCCGCTCGGCGTCCGCCCCCGGAAAGCTGGCGACCACAACACCGAAGCGCTCTGTGAGCGATGGGTCCTCCTGACGGCCCAGGACGCCCAGCGCAGCCAGGCCGGACACAACCGACAGGAACAGCGCCAGAAGCGTCAGGCGCGGATAGCGAAAGAACAGCGTGGCCATCGATCAGTCCCCACGCGCCGGACGGACCTGTTGACCTGGCGCAACGCGGTGCACGCCGCCCGCCAGGATCATCTCGTCGGTTTGCACAGCGCCGCGCAGATAAACCCGGTCACGCTCAGTGTGCAGGATTTCGACAGGACGCGGCTCAAGGATGAAGGCCTCGCCGTCAGGAACCAGGGCGTATATGGACCAAAGCCCCCTGCGCCCTTCGCTGAGGGCGGCGACAGGGGCCCAGAAGCCGCGCTCTTCAAGCTGGTAAGGCAGAACAAGCCGGGCGGTTGAGCCTGCGGGCGTCTGCGCCCCTTCCGGCATGTCAAAAACCACACTGATGCTGCGGTCGCGCGCATCGATCACCCCCGTGGCTGCGCGCAATCTGACCAGGATCGTTTCGCCGGTCGCCAACTCGACCCGATACGCCGCGCCCGCATTCAGACGGGCCGCGTCATGCGCCGGCAGACCGGCCCGCACCTCAAGCACCCCCGCCTCGACAAGCGTCAGGACCGGCACGCCAGCCCCCACCGAGGCTCCGTCATCAAAATGCCGCGCCGTCACGATCCCGGCATACGGCGCCGTGAGGGCGGACAACTCGATCTGAACCGACAGGGCGGCTTCAACGGCGCTTGCCGCTTCGATACGCGCAGCGGCCGCTTCGGCGCGGGCGGACACTTCATCAAGAACCTGTTCGGACACATGACCTTGCGCCACGAGCCGCCTTTGCCGGTCCAGGGTCACGCTGGCGAGACGGGCCTCGGCACGGGCTGCAGCGACATCCGCTTGCGCCGCCTGGCGTTGCGCCTCGAGTGCGCGGGTATCCAGCGAGGCCAGTATCTGGCCCTCTTCGACCGGATCTCCGACATCCACATTCAAATGTCTGATCTGGCCGCCTTGCGGAAAGCCGAGCGCACTCTCGCGCCGGGCTGTGATCAGGGCCGGAAATCGTGACTCCGCCTCGGCCGCCTCGGTATAGAGAACCGACATCACCGGCACGGGTGTGGCCGTTGCAACCTGCTGGGTCTGCGTATTTGCGCTGGCGCTTCTGAATGTGCTGACGCTGATGACAATCACCACCAGCATGACCGCACAGGCGGCGACGCTGAGCGCGAACGTCCCACGCGAACGCTGAAAGGAAGGCATGGGATGTCCTTTTCTCGTCTGGAGCTGACTGAGAATATAACACGAAAACGCAGTTTGAAAAGTGAACAGTGTTCACAATCCACGCAGTCTAATCGCCTGACAAATCAGGCCTTGCTCAGAAGGTCTCGCCCTCATCGAGACGGGAGAGCAATTTGCGTGTCCCGAGCCCTCGAAGCACCGCCTCGGAATGAAAGGCGATAAGCCGGTCCAGCTCTGAGCGGACTTCCGCTTCATCAGGATCCCTGAACGCTTCAGGGTCCAGGCTCAACCCAGGCAGGCCGCACGGGAAATTGGGAATGGTGACGGCCAGCAAGGTCAGGCCGTGTGACGCCGCCCAGACAGACTTCGCCGCAAGCTCGATATCCATTTTGCGAAACCAGCCTTCATCCATGCTGAACTGGATCATCTGGTGAAGGTGACCCGCGGCGGCGAATGCATAGGTTTCTTCCTCGGGATCCTTTTCGTCAGGAAAGGCCGAGAATGCCAGCTTGTAATGTCCCGGCTGCTCCAGTCCGGTCTCGACATAGGCCCGCATGCAGGGCGTGCAGAGCAAGGGGCCATCCTTGATGTTATCGGTGACCGCCTTCATCCGGTCATGCAGGCGTTCAAAGAAGCTCTCGCGGATCTCGCGGAACAAGGCTTCCTTGGAATCAAAATACTTGTAGAGCGCGGCCGGAGAGTAATCGATGCGCTCTGCGATGCGACGCATGGACAGACCGGCTTCGCCTTCCTCGGTGAAGATCTCTTCGGCGGCGTGGATGATCGCATCGCGCACTTTGCGACGGCGGCGTTCCGCCGGGCTGAGCGCGTCTTCACTGACTGCGGTGATGGTCACTTCCCCAACTTCCCCGGATCTGTCGCCTGGCCTGCGTCTGACAGGTCCTGACTTGATCGCGACATGCTAACCTACAACGTATAGCGACGTTTCACGCATACGGTCAAAACACCGCTTCGAATCCAAAGGCAGATCATGGCCTCCTTCACCGCACCAACCTTCCCCCATCCCGGCGATTCGATCACCCTGTCCGGCGCCAGCCCCGAGACCCTGGCGCTTCTGGCGCAGCGGCGCTCGACCCTGGCCAAGGATATGGGTGAGCCCGGCCCGAGCGCCGAACAGCTCGACACGCTGCTCAAGATCGGCGCCCGCACGCCGGATCACGGCAAGCTGTTTCCCTGGCGCTTCATCGTGTTCGAGGGCGAGGCGCGGGCGAAGTTCGGGGAACGTCTGGAAGCGCGCTTCCGCGACATCGAACCGGATGCGCCGGCGGAACGCTTTGAACTGGAACGCTCACGCTTTCTGCGCGCGCCCGTGGTGATCGCCGTGGTTTCCGATACGGACGAGACTCACAAGGTGCCTGAATGGGAGCAGATCCTGTCCGCCGGCGCCGTGTGCCAGAATCTTCTGATCGCGGCGGCGGCCCTGGGCTTTGGCGCGCAATGGCTGACCGAATGGTACGCCTTTGACAAGCGCATGAAGAGCGCCCTCGGCCTGCAACCCGGAGAACGCGTGGCGGGTTTCATCTATGTCGGCACGCCGCAAGTCCCGGCCCAGGAACGCCCCCGCAAGGACCCGCGAGTGACGCGCTGGGAGGAATAGCCCCCTAAAGCTCCAGCACCCGCGCGCCGTCTTCCTCGCCGACGATCACGGCGCGGGCGAGGTTGATGAAAAGGCCATGTTCGACCACGCCGGGGATGGCGTTCAGGCGCGCAGCGACCTGCTCGGGGTCTTCAAGCGCGGTGCAGGCGCAATCGAGAATGTAATTGCCGCCATCGGTCAGATAGGGATCATTGCCGTCGCCGCGGCAGCGCAGCTTCACGTCCGGGCGCACCACGCCAGAGGCAGTGAGCGCGTCATAGACCTTCTTGGCGGTGATGGTGAAACCGAACGGATCCACCTCGACCGGCAGGGCGAAGGCGCCCAGGGTTTCCACCAGCTTGGTTTCATCGACCACCACGACCATGAGGTCAGACGCGTGGGCGATGATCTTCTCTCGCAGCAGGCAACCGCCTCCGCCCTTGATCAGCCGGAAACGGCCATCGACCTCGTCGGCGCCATCAATGGTGACGTCGATCTTGTCGGCCTGATCCACTTCCAGAAGCGGTACGCCGGCTTCCCGCGCGACCCTGGCGGTATTCTCCGAAGTGGGCACGCCCTTGACGTTCTTCAGCGATCCGCTTTCGAGCGCCGCGCCCAGAAGACGGACAAAGATGTCCGCCGTGGAGCCCGAGCCCAGGCCCAGCGTCATGCCGTCCTCGACGAACTCCAGAGCCGCCTCGGCGGCGCGTGTCTTCTGCTCGACTGCGCTCATTGATCCACTCCCGCCAGAAGCACGAATTTGAGTTCGGTGAATTCCTCGACGCCCCATTTGCCGCCTTCACGGCCAATGCCGGATTCCTTGACGCCGCCGAACGGGGTGGCGGGCGAGCCGACCATCGGGGCGTTGACCCCGATCATGCCGAAATCAAGCGCTTCGGAGATGCGGTGCACCCGGCCCACATCGCGCGTGTAGACATAGGCGGCGAGCCCATAGGGTGTGGAATTCGCGAGCTCGATCATCTCCGCTTCGGTCTCCACGCGATAGACCGCGCAAACCGGGCCGAAGATCTCAAAGCACGCGAGCTCCAACTCGTAATCCGTCCCGCCCTCGATCAGGGTCGGGGCGTAGAAAGACCCGCCCAGCTCATCGGCCAGGGACTTGCCGCCTGTATGGATGGTCGCGCCGCGTTCGCGGGCATTCTGAACGAGCTTGTCGACGCGTGAGACCGCCTCGTCATGGATCAGCGGGCCCACGGTGACGCCTTCGGTCAGACCATCGCCCACCTTGATCGCCGCAATGCGCTCCTTGAGCGCGGCGATCAGCTTGTCGGCGATGGGGGCGTGGGCGATGATCCGGTTGGCCGACACGCAAGTCTGGCCCGAGGCGCGGAATTTCGACGCGATCACGCCGTCCGCCGCTTTCTCGATGTCCGCATCATCCATGATCAGGAAGGGCGCATTGCCCCCCAGCTCCAGCGCCACGCGCTTCACGGTGCTCGAGGCCTGCTTCATCAGCAGCTTGCCCACAGGCGTGGAGCCAGTGAAGCCCACCATGCGCACCTTGTCGGACTGGGTGAAGACATCGCCAATGGCCGGCGCATCGCCGGTGATGACGTTGAAGACGCCATCGGGGAAGCCCGCGCGCTTGGCCAGCTCCGCCAGAGCCAGCGCCGATAGCGGGGTTTCCGGCGCCGGTTTCACCACCACGGTGCAGCCCGCCGCCAGCGCCGGGGCGCATTTGCGGGTGATCATGGCGGAGGGGAAGTTCCACGGCGTGATGCAGGCGACGACCCCGATCGGCTGATGGATTGTCCAGCCGCGCGAGCCAGGGAACGGAGTCTGGATGGTCTCGCCATGGATGCGCTTGGCTTCTTCCGCCGACCACTCGACAAAGCCCGCGCCATAGACGACCTCGCCCCGCGCTTCGGGGAAAGGCTTGCCCATTTCAGCGGTGATGAGATGACCCAGATCGTCGGCATGCTCGAGGATCAAGTCATGCCATTTCTTCACCAGCTGGGCGCGTTCGAAGACCGGCGTGTTCTTCCACGTCTTGAAGGCCTCGGCGGCGGCGTCAATGGCGTCCTCGGCGCCCTTTGCGCCCACATCCGTCATCTGCGCCAGCACGGCGCGATTGGTGGGGCTCGTCACCTCGATCCAGGGCTTGCCCGCAACCCAGGCGCCGTTAATGAAGGACTGGGTCTGATACAGCGCCTTGTCCTTGAGGCGGTCCAGCAGTTCGGTCATGGCTATCCCTTCGTCGTCTTGTTCTTCTTGGCGGACATGGCCCGGCGGAAACGCGCCGCCCAGCCGTCCTTGTTCGTCTGCTTGGCGCGTGACACGGCCAGAGCATCTGCGGGCACGTTCTCGGTGATCACGCTGCCCGATCCGGTCATCGCGCCGTCGCCAATGGTGACGGGGGCCACCAGCGCGGAATTCGAGCCGATGAAGGCGCCCTCGCCGATCACCGTCTGGTATTTGAGAAAGCCGTCATAATTGCAGGTGATGGTTCCCGCTCCGATATTGGCGTTCGCGCCCACCGTCGCGTCCCCGATATAGGAAAGGTGGTTCGCTTTCGCGCCCTCCCCCATCACCGCTTTTTTCACTTCCACGAAATTGCCCACCTTGGCGCCGGTCTTCAGCACCGCACCGGGGCGCAAGCGGGCATAGGGGCCGACCTCGCAGCCGCCAGCCACGTCAGCGCCTTCCAGATGGGAATGGGCGCGAATGCGGGCGCCGGTGCGGATCACAACACCCGGTCCGAACACCACATGGGGTTCGACCACCACGTCATTCTCGATCATGGTGTCATGGCTGAAATAGACGGTTTCGGGCGCGATCAGCGTCACTCCGTCCACCATGGCCTGATGTCGCGCGCGTTGCTGGAAGGCATGTTCGGCGGCGGCGAGATCGACGCGGGAATTGACGCCCAGCACCTCGTCTGCACTGGCCTTCACCGCCTTTGCCGGCAGGTCGCGACCGCGCGCCAGCCCCACAAGGTCGGTCAGATAGTATTCGCCGCTGGCATTCTCGTTCGTCACCTCGCCCAGAAGCTCGAACATCAGCCCGGACGGCATGGCGAGGACGCCGGAATTGCACAGCCCCACCATCAATTGCTCGGGACTGGCGTCCTTGGCCTCAACGATCGCGTCGAGCCCGCCTGAGGCGTTCTCGATCAGACGGCCATAGCCGCCCGGCTCTTTCGGTTCAAAGCCCAGCACGGAGACGGCGGCGCCTGCGTCGAGCGCCGCGAAGACCTGTTCCACGGTTTCAGCCGTAATCAGCGGCGTGTCGGCATAGAGCACGATCACATCGCCGTCGAAATCCTTGAGCGCGTCCTGCGCCTGCTGCACGGCGTGGCCGGTGCCCTGGGGCGGGTCCTGCAAGGCTGTCAACGCGCCCGCGGCTTCCGCCTTGTCCTTCACCTCGGGCGCATGGGCGCCCCAGACCACGACCTTGCGCTCGGCCTGCACCGCATCCGCCAGCGCCAGGGACCAGTCGAGCATGGAGCGACCGCCAATGGGGTGCAGCGGCTTGGCGAGGTCCGATTTCATGCGTTTGCCATGACCGGCGGCGAGAATGACGGCGGCGCGGGGACGTGAGGACATGAGCCAGGCTCCCAGAAAACGTCAGGCCCGTGAGGTGAGGAATCTCAGGCGCTTTTGATGCTTCAGCGCTATAGCCTATCAAGACCCGGGACGCGACCACGCAGGCGCGTCACAAACGCTGACGTCTTTGAAACCCAATGTGAGGGCCCATGCTCACTTCTCTGTCCGGCGCGCGCATCGCCTTTGATCTCGACGGCACGCTGGTGGATACCGCCCCTGACCTGGTGCGCGCATTGAATGAAGCGGTGGTTCCTCTGGGCTTTGAGCCCGTGCCGCTGGAGGATGTGCGCGCCATGGTCGGCCGCGGCGCAAGGGCGCTGATCGAACGCGCATTCGAACGCGAAGGCCGCCCGGCGCCGGACGCCGACCTCGTGACCGAGCGACTCACAGTGTTCCTGGAGGCCTATGGCGCGGACATCGCCCGCCATTCACGCCCGTTCGAGGGTGTCGAAGCGACGCTCGATTCGCTGGCCGAGGCCGGCGCGCGCCTTTCGGTCTGCACCAACAAGCCGACCCAGCTGGCGATTCCGCTACTGGATGCTCTGAACATGCGTGATCGATTCGAGCGGGTCATTGGCCCTGAGGACGCCCCGGCGAAGAAGCCGGACCCGGCGCATCTTCTGGTCGCGGTTGGGGGCGATCCGATTGATCACGCCTGCGTCCTGGTGGGCGATTCCGAACCCGATGCGCTGGCGGCGAAAGCGGCAGGCGCAGGATCTGTGATCTTTCTGGGCGGTTATAGCGAAAAGCCGGCCCGCACTCTGGGTGCGGACCGGCTTTTTGAAGCGTATGGCGCTTTGCCCGGCTTGCTCGCCGAGCTCATCGACACACGGAAAGGCGCTTAGGCGCTGCGACGATCGGAAGAGCGATCATTCGCCGGGCGCGGCATGCCGTTGACCATGTTCGAGCGCACGTCGGTGCGGGCCGAACGCATGGCGGGCATGAAGCCGGCTTCGGTCAGTTCGATGTTCACGTCGTAGCCGCGCTCTTTCCAGTACGCCTCGATGCGTTCTTTCAGACGGAGCGCGCCTTCACGGGTGCAGAAGTCATTGGTGGCCATGGGGAGAAACCTCCTTCAAACACGCGCAGCAGCTCGCGTGCGTAGGGTTCGTTATCATTTGGAATTCTTAGCCGCAGACCGAAACAGCCCGGCGGCGAGACGCGGGTCTATAAGTGATATTTGTTCTTGACGAAAGTATGACGGGCCATTTTTTCGAAAAAAAATTATGCAACCGAGGAAAATTCGTAACTTAGCGATGCCTGTGCTGCAACCGATCTGCGTTTCATGGCTCCGGACCGCTTGACCGTCCCCGGTCGTCGGCATAAAACCCGCGCCTCTTGAGGGCGATTAGCTCAGCGGTAGAGCACTTCGTTCACACCGAAGGGGTCACAAGTTCGATCCTTGTATCGCCCACCAGTATGCCTGAAGTGGCGCGAACCCCGGCTCGATCGAGCCGGGGTTTTTGCTGTCCGGCTCAACCCCGCACCGGGAAGGCGCGCCGGCTTGCGAAAACGATGATCGCCAACGCCAGAACGCCGATATCCGCGAGCGGGGACGCCCACCAGATGGCGTCGGATCCAAGGCCAAGCCCCAGTCCGATCACAAGCGGAATGAACAGCAGGTACGGCTTGGCCAGCCCCAGGATCGCCGCCCGTACGGCGTCACCCTGAGCCTGAAAGTACAGGCCCAGCAAGAACAGGGGCGCGCCCAGCGCAAACAGGGCCATCAGGCGACGCAAGATGAAAGCGATCTGCGGCGCCAGGCCCTCCCCGCTCACAAAGAAGCCGCCGATCTGGGGCGCGAACAGCAGCACGCTCCCTTCCACCACGACGCCATAGCAAAGCGCGGTCAGAAGCGCGAAACGCAGCGAGTCGCGCACCCGACCTGTCAGCCCGGCGCCATGATTGATCCCGGTAACGGTCTGAAGGGCCTGGGACAAACCGATCACGGGAAGGATGGCGAAGGTCATCACCCGTGTCGCCACGCCATAGGCCGCGACAATACCCTGATAGTCCTCGGCCTTGCTCAGCTGCAGCACGCTGAGCACCGTCAGGGATCCAAGCGCCACGCCGAACAGGCCCAGGGCGGGCGGCGCCCCGAGCGCGAGAATGTGCGCCCACCCCTTTCGGGTCCGGAACCAGCCGCTGAACGAGGCTGACATCAAGAGCGGATGCCGCGCGCGCCAGAACAGGATGATGACCACGGACACGCCCTGCGCCAGCACCGTCCCGATGGCGGCGCCCGCCGCGCCCATCTGGAGGGCGATGATCAACACGGCGTTGAAAGCGATATTGGCGAGCGTCACGCCCAGACCGGCCAGCGCCATGAAACCGGCCTGCCCCTCATTGCGCAGACCATCCGCCTGAACCGACAGGATCAGCGCGATCGGCGCCCCCCAGATCAGAACGCCGATATAGCGCGCGGCCTCAGCAGCGAGCGCTTCATCCCCCAGTGACAACCGGGTCAGAACCGGGCCGCCCAGGAGGACGTAGAGCAGGACCAGCACCAGGCTGATCGCCAGAGACAGGGCATGAGCGGAGGCGAAGACGCTTTCCGCCCCGGACCGATCTCCCTGCCCCAGGGCGCGAGCCAGAAGACTGGACATGCCGGACGCCACCAGCATGCCCAGGGCGCTGAGCAACATGAAAATGGGAAAGCTGACGGTGACGGCCGCCAGCGCCTGTTCACCGGAAAAGACGCCCAGAAACCAGGCGTCGGTCACGTTCAGAAGACCGCTCATCACCATCAGGATGATGATCGGCAAAGCTGTTTTCACATAAAGGGATGGAAGGCCGCCTGTCAGAAAGGCGGCGTGCGGGTGATCCGTCGACACGAGCAATACTCCTCAAGCCCGGTCTCACATTTCAAATGGGGCCCGAATTGCCATTTCGCGAGACGGCGAAAGAAAGCAGCGTGGTGCGACAGAAGGCAGACTTCACCGGACGCGGGTCGCGTCGCTCGGGCGGCGGGCGTCTGCAGCCGGAGCCTTGATTAGAACCCGGTCCTCAGGGCGTCAATGCCCAACAAAATTCCGTGCGGCTGGCCGTCGCACTTGCGAGACGTTCTCAGAAATGGCAGTGAGTACCTCCCCCGGACCGGATGGACGCCTATATCGTCCGTCTGCAGCAAAAGGACACGCCATGACATTCGCCACCGCCTGCAAGAGTCTTCTGGTTGGACTGGTCAGCTTCAGCGCGCTGAGCGCGTGCAGCCCGTCCGGATCGTCGTCTGGCGAAGGCGTGGTCAATGTCTATACGGCGCGTCATTACGCGTCAGATGATGCGCTTTATGAAGCCTTCACCGAACACACCGGGATCGAGGTCAATGTCATCGAGGCGCCGGGCGACCTTCTGATCGAGCGCGTGCGTGCGGATGGCGATCGCTCCCAGGCCGATGTGGTGATCACCGTGGACGCCGGCCGTCTTTGGCGCGCGGACGAGGCGGGCCTGTTCCAGCCGGCGCCCGAGCTCGAAGGCGTACTCGCGAATGTTCCCGCCAATCTGCGCCAGCCTGATGGCGACTGGTTCGGTTTCTCCAAGCGCGTGCGCGTCATCGCCTACGCCAAGGATCGCGTGGACCCGTCCGAGATCAGCAGCTTCGAGGATCTGACCGATCCGCAATGGCGGGGCCGGATCTGCGTGCGTTCGTCCAATAATGTGTACAACCAGTCCCTGCTGGCCGCGATGGTCGCCCAGGACGGCGCCGAGGCGGCGGAAGCCTGGGCCCGGGGCATTGTCGAGAACATGGCGCGTCCGCCCCAGGGCGGCGACACCGACCAGATCCGCGCCGTCGCCGCGCGCGAATGCGATGTCGCCATCATCAACCATTATTATCTCGCCCGTTTCATGCGCTCTGAAAATCCGGGGGATCATGAAATCGGCGAGGAGATCGGCGTGATATTCGCCGATCTCGGAGATGGCGGCGCGCATGTGAATGTCTCCGGCGCCGGTCTCGCCGCCAATGCGCCGAACCGCGAGAACGCCATCGAATTCCTGGAGTTCCTGCTGAGCGACGACTCCCAGCGCATCTTCGCCGAGCTGACCAACGAGTATCCGGTCATCCCGTCCGCCGCCTATGACAATGATGTGCTGGACGCGTTTGGCGATTTCTCGTCCGATGACGTCAATGTGGACGAGCTCGGCGCCAATGCGGGCGAAGCCCAGCGCATCTTCGACCGCGTCGGCTGGCCGTGATCGCAGGACGCGCCCAGTTCAATCCGGTCAGGCCCGCTCTCGTCGCCGCTCTGATCTGCGCCGCACCGCTCCTGGCGGTTGCGGCGCTTGGCGTTTTCGGGCCCTGGACCGATTACATGGCGCATATCGCCCGCACCCGCCTTCCCGCCTATCTGGGCCATACGGCAATGGTGACGGGCGTGGCGGCGGTCAGCGCCGGGCTGATCGGCGTGCCTCTGGCCTGGCTCGTGGCGCGCTACCGCTTTTTCGCCCGCTCGGTCTTTGAATGGCTGCTGGCCCTGCCGCTGGCCGCGCCCGCCTACGCCTCCGCCTATGGCTGGTACGACCTGACCCAGCCGGGCGGCCCCGCCGATCTCCTGCCCACCGTCCGCGGGCCCATCGGGGCCGGGCTGATCTTCGGCTTTGCGCTTTATCCCTATGTCTATCTGCTCGCGCGCGAGGCCTTCGCGGGTCAGTCCGCGGACGCCTATGAAGCCGCTCGCACGCTGGGCGCCAGGCCGCGCAGCGCTTTCCTGCGCGCCGCCATTCCCATGGCTCGCCCTGCGATCGCCGCCGGGCTGGCGCTGGTGGTGATGGAAAGTCTCGCCGATTACGGCGCCGTGGTGCATCTGGGGGCGCCCACATTGTCCGTGGGTCTGATCCGCGCCTGGGCGGGCGAAGGCGCCATCGCCGATGCGGCGCGTCTCGCCCTGATCCTTGTCATGATCGCCTTCGTCCTGTTCGCGCTGGAGCGCAGCCAGCGCCAGCGCGCCCGCCAGACCAGCGCATCCGGGCGCCGCCGCCCGCCGCGGCGGGTCGATCTCGATCCGGTGCGCGGCGCTGTCGCCGCCCTTCTCTGTCTCAGCCCGGTGCTGATCGGTCTTGTGATCCCGCTGGGCCGACTGACCTATCTGGCTTTCCACGCCCCCATGGCGCGTGACCTGTTTCAAGCCGCCAGCCATTCGCTGACCCTCGCAATCCTGTCCGGCCTCGCCGCCGCCGCGATCGGTCTGTTTTGCGCCTATGCGCTGCGCAGCAAGAAACCTGTCGCTGTCGCCGCCGCCCGCCTCGCCGGCCTGGGATACGCTGTGCCGGGGTCCGTCGCGGCTCTTGGCGTGCTGGTGCTCCTGGGCGGGCTGCAATCGGGTCTTGATGACGCGTGGACCCGCCTGACGGGCGTTCAGTTCCCGCTCTTGCTGTCAGGCGGCGTTCTGGCGCTGATCTTCGCCTATCAGTCGCGCTTCGCCGCGGCGGCCATCGGCCCGTCCGAAAGCGCCTTGCAACGCGTCACCCCCACGCTCGACATGGCCGCCCGCACGCTGGGCGCCGGGCCGGGTGAGACCGCCTGGCGGGTGCACCGCCCCATGGTGATGTCGGGTTCGCTTCTGGCGGCGCTTCTGGTGTTCGTGGAGGTGCTCAAGGAATTGCCGGCCACCATGATCCTGCGCCCGTTCAACTATGACACGTTGGCGGTGATCGCGAACAATTACGCCTCTGATGAAAGATTGGGCGAAGCCGCCCTGCCTGCGTTATTGATCACGCTGGTCGCCCTGCCGCCCATGATCTGGATCGCCCGACGGATCACCCGGCAGGAAGACGCGAAATGACTGGAACGCCTGCACGATGACTGCCGTCAAACTCGATGATCGCCTGCTGGAAGTCTCCGGCGCCGTGGTGCGCTTCGCCCCGGAGCGGCCGGCCGTGGACGGCGTCGAGCTGACCCTGACCTGCGGGCGCGTGACAGCGCTTCTGGGACCATCGGGGTCGGGCAAGTCCACGCTCCTGCGCGCCATCGCCGGGCTGGAGCCGCTGGATGCGGGCGAAATCCGGTTCGAGAACCATTTGTGGAGCGCCAAGGGCCTGCACAAACCGCCAGAGGATCGCCGCTGCGGCGTGGTGTTTCAGGATTACGCCCTCTTCCCGCACCTGACAGCGCTGGACAATGTCGCTTTTGGCCTGCGTGAGGGCCCCAAGGCCAGCCGTCGCGAGACAGCGCTCAGGCGACTGGAAGCAGTGGAGCTGGCGCATCGCGCCAAGGCCTATCCGCATGAGCTCTCGGGCGGTGAACAGCAACGCGTGGCGCTCGCGCGCGCGCTGGCGATCAAACCCGACGTGATGCTGCTGGACGAGCCCTTTTCCGGCCTCGACCGCCGCCTGCGCTCCGAACTGCGCGGCGCCACCGCCGACGCCCTGCGCCAGTCCGAGGCCGCAACCCTGATCGTCACCCATGACGCCGAGGAAGCGCTGGAACTTGCTGATTCCATCGCCCTGATGAATGAGGGCCGGATCATCCAGACCGGCGCGCCCGATACGCTCTACATGAAGCCCGCCTCGCTGACCGCCGCCCGGCTTCTGGGCGATGTGGACGTGTTCGAGGCCGAGGTCCGCGACGGCATCGCCAACACGGTTCTGGGCGCCTATTCCGCCACGGGTTTCACCAATGGCGACAAGGTCTTGCTTCTGGTCCGCCCCGAAGGCGTGAAACTGGAGCGCGCGGACGCCGAAGGCGCCCTCGCCCGCATCATCGCGCGTCGGGTCAGCTCGGGCTATGCGCGCCTGACCTGCCGGCTCGAGACCGGCCAGACGCTGGAGGCCCGCGCCAGCCTGAAGGAGAACCACCGCGTCGGCGACGCGGTGCGGCTCGGCGTCGAGCCGGCCTTCGCCCATCTCGTCAGCGCCTAGTCAGCGTCAGCGTGCTGTCGAGCGTAAGTGCGTCCAGAAACCGCTCATCATGACTGACCGCCAGGAGAGCGCCTGAAAAGACGGACAGCGCCTGTTCCAGCGCCTCGACGGCCTCGATATCAAGATGATTGGTGGGTTCATCAAGCAGGATCAGCTCGGGGGGCTCACCGCCCAGAACGCCCGCAAGCCCGGCGCGCAGACGCTCGCCGCCGCTCAGGCTCGCCACGGACTTCTCCGCATCGGTATTGCGCAGATCGAACTGAGCGAGCGCTGCATAGGCGGCATTGCGCGACAGGGACCGATTGCGGGCCCTCAAGGCGTCCACCACGCTCAGGACCGGATCAAGATCACTGACGGTCTGATCCAGTCTTGCGATGCGGCCTGATGTGCGGCGGATCTCCCCCCGACCGGGCGCCAGCACGCCCTCGGCCAGTTTCAATACGGTCGTCTTGCCCGCGCCATTCGGACCGGTGATCGCCATGCGCGCCCCGCCTGACAGGGCAAAGCTGAGATCCTGGATCACGGGAGCGGCGTCATACCCGAAGCATACAGCCTCGAACGCCAGCACGGTGCGCCCCTGCGGACTATCGGCGGCGACGGCCTTGATGGACAGTTTCGGCCCCTTGTGCAGCTGGCCCCGCGCTGTGTCCAACCGCGCCTCCGCCTCGCCGACGCGTTTCTGGCTGAGCCCCGCCAGACGCCCAGCGGTCGCCTCGCTACGGTTCTTCATGGCGTCGAGCAACACCTTGGGCTGACTGCCGTCGGCGCGCTGCGCCTTGCCCGAACGCGCCCGGCGCTGAAGCCGGGCCTCGGCCTCCTTCGCAGCGCGTTTGACCTGCCGGGCTTCGGCGTCCAGCCGGTCATGCTCGGCCTGCGCTCGCTCCCGCGCCGCATCGCGTTGCGCCGCATACTCGGACCAGCCGCCCCCAAACACGGCCCAGCCGGGGCTTTCAAGCGCCACAATCCGGTCCATATGCTCCAGAAGCGCGCGGTCATGGCTGACGATGACCAGACCGCCCGGCCAGTCTGACAGCATCTGCTGCACGGCCTTGCGACCGTCTGCGTCGAGATTGTTGGTGGGTTCATCCATCAACAGGATGTCCGGCGCCGCGATCCAGGCCCGCGCGAGCGCCAGCCGGGCGCGCTGCCCGCCCGACAGGGCTGACACAGGACGATCAAGAGGCATGCCGCCAAGCCCGACCCGGTTCAGCGCCGCCTCCACACGGGCCTCCAGCGTCCAGTCCGCCGCCTCGAAATCGGCTGCGTCGCCCAGACCCTCCGTGATGCGTTTGAGACAGGCGAGCGCTGCGCCGACCCCCAGTCCGACGGCGAGGTCACCCTTCGCATCCGGACCCGATTGTTCAAGCCAGCCCAGACGTCCGTGCATCGAGATCGAGCCGGAGCTGGGCGCGACACCCCCCGCCAGCGCCTTGAGCAGCGTGGACTTGCCCGCCCCGTTGGGGCCGACGATTCCGGTCACCTCAGTGCTGAAGCTGAGGGTGAACCCCTCCAGCAGACAGGTGTGGTCAGGCGTATGTAGTGAAAGAGAATTGGCAGACAGACAGGCGGACATGACGGACTCCAGACAGGGTTGCGCGAGGGGCGGAACGGGTCTGGAGCTTCATGGGCCTCATGTCCTTCAATGCGAAACGGCGGCCTGAGTACAGGCCGCCGCTTTGATGTGCAAGTTCAATTCAGGCCGGAAAGCGGGCTTATTCCGCCGCCAGGGCCTTCTGTTCGGCTGCATCGGCGAGGCGCTGACGCGCAATCTCGTCGGCGACGATATTGGACGGACGGTTCTCGCGAGCCGCGGTGTCCATGATCTCGCCCAGCGTGGCTTTCAGGGTGTGCAGCTTGCCTTCCACCCATTTGGCGTCAAAGCGGGGATCGATCTCGCCCATGACGTTGATGATGCCGCCGGCGTTGATGACGTAATCGGGCGCATACAGGATGCCGCGCTTGACGAGCTCGGCGCCCATGTCGCGGGTTTCCAGCTGGTTGTTGGCCGCGCCGGCCACCACTTTGACCTTCAGGCGATCAATGGTGTTCGGGTTAATGATCGCGCCCAGCGCACACGGGGTGAAGATGTCCGCATCCACGTCGTAGATAGCGTTCGGGTCTTCGACCACTTTCGCGCCGGTTTCCTTGGCGATGGCCTTCAGCTCGGCCTCACGGATATCGGCGAGATGCAGTTCGGCGCCGGCTTCGGCGAGGTGACGCACCAGATAGGCGCCCACATGGCCGGTCGCGCCCTGAACAGCGATCTTCACGCCCTTGAGGTCTTCAGAGCCGAGACCGCGGGCAGCCGCGGCCTGAATGCCCATGAACACGCCCTTGGCGGTCACCGGAGACGGGTCGCCCGTGCCGTCAGGCAGACCCACGACATGACGGGTGGTGCGGCGCGCCGCGACCATGTCATCGGGAGAGACGCCCACATCTTCTGCGGAGATGTACTGGCCATTGAGGCTTTCCAGCGCACGACCGAAGGCTTCAAACAGGGCCTGACGGTCGAAATCGCCCTCGGGCTTCATGATCACGGATTTGCCGCCGCCAATGGGCAGGTCCGCCATGATGTTCTTGTAGCTCATGCCCTGGGACAGACGCAGCACGTCGGTCACAGCCTCGGCAGAGGACGGATAGGACCACATGCGGCAGCCGCCAACGGCCGGGCCGCGCGCGGTGGAGTGCACCGCCAGGATGGCTTTGAGCCCCGTCGCCGGATCGGTGGCGAAGAGAACTTTTTCGTGGTTATCGAACGCGGTATGCTCGAACAGGCTCATGAGCGGGGAGTCCTTCCTGTCGCGAAACGAAAATGGGACGCTGGAAGGCCGGAGCCGCTTCATCGGCGGTCACGATCAGCCTTGGGCCAGCGCGTGCGCCGTCTCGATACCTTTTGCGACAAGTCCACGCAAGTGCCCGTTTTACTTGGGTAAATGTACGGTCAATTTAGACTGTTCAACATTTCGCGGACGCGAGCTTTCAGCTCGGGCAAAACTTCTTGCTCAAACCAAGGGTTACGCTTCAGCCAGCCGGTGTTTCGCCAGCTCGGATGCGGCAGCGCAACATAATCTGGCAAGTGCAGTCGCCACTGCTTTACGGTCTCGGTCAGGGTCTTCGCGGCTCGAGTCCCGAGATGCCAGCGCTGTGCATGGGCGCCCACCAGCAAGGTCAGCCCCACATTCGGCAAGGCCCTGCTCGCCCGGCCCTGCCAGAGCGGCGCGCATTCGCGCCGGGGCGGCTTGTCGCCCCCCTTCGCATCAAGGCCCGGAAAGCAGAACCCCATGGGCGTGATGGCTATGGCGCGTTCGTCATAGAACGCGTCTTCGCTCACCCCCATCCAGTCCCTGAGGCGGTCGCCGCTGGGGTCTGTGAAAGGCTTGCCGCTGGCCTGGACGCGCGTGCCGGGCGCCTGGCCGATAATGCGGATACGGGCGCTCGCCTCGCCCCGCACCACGGGTCGCACGGGATGGCCAAGATGGGGCTGGCAGACCCGGCAGGCGCGGATCTCACGCTTGAGCTGATCGAAAGACTCAGCCATCGCCTTCGGGCGCAGACGCCTCCGGCGCCTTGGCGAGGCGATAGACGCCCTTGAAGTTTTCAGGGTCCACCGGCTTGCCCTTGCGCAGGATCACGATCTTGCCCTGGCGGGCCAGATGGATCGCCGCGTTGCGCACATGGCGCATGCGGGACTGGAAGTCTTCGGGGAAGACTTCGCGGGCCGCCTCGGACGGGCAGATGCTTTTATCCGGCCCTCGCTGCTCGACCAGGGACAGAATCGCGGTTTCGATAACATCTTCGCTCATTCCTCGCTGGATACTCCAAAACCATGCGCCATGACCACCGTCCTTACTGGATGCACGCCCTGTGGGAGCAGTTCGAGAACGCCTGGACGCGCCATTTCCTCGAACCGCATTTCGAAAGCCTGGGCGGTCACGCCAAGGTCGTGCGCCCGTGGAATGTGGAGGTGTTCGGGCCCAATGTGCATGCCGGTCAGGCGATCCATATCGTCAGCCGCAAGGACCAGCCGGTCAGCTTCACGGTCTGGTCGCCGTCTGATGCGCCGGGCGAAATCCATATCGGCGATTGCTGCTTCTTCGCCGGCGGCATCCGCATTCTGGCGGCGGAGAAGATCGTGATCGGAAACGCCGCCCTGCTCGCCAAATCGGTCACCATCACCGACAGCGACTGGCATGGGCTTTATGATCGGATCACCGCCCGGCCGCCCAGCGCCCCGGTGATCATCGGCGACAATGTCTGGATCGGGGACGGGGCGTTTGTGGGCAAGGGCGTCACCATTGGCGACAACGCCGTCATCGGCGCCCGCTCGATCGTGACCAAGGACGTGCCCGCCAATACGGTCGTGGCGGGCGCGCCGGCCCGGCCGATCAGGACGCTCGACCCGGACGGTCCCTTCAAGACCCGGCTGGAGATGCTGGGCGACGCCGAAGGCCTCGACCGCTTCATGAAGGCCGCCTATCGCGACCAGCTCAAGGGCAATTCCACGCTGGGCTGGCTGAGGAGCAAGTTGTTTCCGCGGCGGGGGGATTAACACGCTCCTGCCCCCCAAAAAATAAAAACGGCCCCGGGTTTCCCGGGGCCGTTTTCATGTCTGCGTACGTCAGCGCCTAGTTGAAGAGGCTCATCGGCAGGGTTCCGATCACCGCGCCCGTCATCAGGGTCGCAAGCGTGCCGGAGATCAGCGCGCGCGGCGCGAGCTGGAGGATGTCCTCGCGGCGGCTCGGCGCCACGGCGATCAGGCCGCCCACCAGAATGCCCACGGACGAGAAGTTGGCAAAGCCGCAGGCCGCATAGGTCAGGATCAGGCGCGAGCGCGGGCTGAGCGCATCGGCGTTCGCGGCCAGTGCGTCATAGGCGAAGATCTCATTCAGCGCCGTCTTGAAGCCCATGACGGTGCCGCCCGCCTGCGCTTCGCTCCACGGCAGACCGGCGATCCACACCAGCGGGGAGAACAGATAGCCCAGCATGCGCTGCACGGTGATCGGCTCGCCCAGGAAGTCCGGCAGCCCGCCCAGCATGAAGTTCACCAGCGCCACGATGGCGGTGAACACCAGGAGCATGGCGATGATGTTGACGAACAGCTTCACGCCATCCGCAACACCCGTGGTCAGGGCGTCCATGGTGGAGTGATAGAGCTGGACCGGGATGTTTTCCTTCTCGGCCTGCTCGGCGGTTTCGTCCTGCGGATGCATGAGGCGCGCGAGGATCGCGGCGGCCGGCACCGAGATCAGCGAAGCGGTCAGGATATGGCCGGCGGCGTCATCGAGCACGGCGTTGAGCTGGCTCACATAGATGGCCATCACCGAGCCCGCCACGGTGGAGAAGCCCACCGTCATGATCAGGAACAGGTCAGAGCGCGAGATCGCGGGCAGACGCGGACGGATCAGCACCGGGCTTTCGGTCATGCCGAGGAAGATGTTCGCAGCTGCGCCGAGAGAGGCGGCGCCCGACAGGTTCAGGATGCGGCGGAACAGGCTGGCGAAGCCGCGCACCGCAAATTCCAGGATGCGCCAGCGCCACAGCACCGCCGAGATCGCCGAAAGCACGATCACCATGGGCAGGGCCTGGAAGGCGAAGGTGAAGGTCAGCCCTTCGGCGCCCTCGCGGATCACATAGGGGTTCTCGCCCCTGCCCAGATAGCCGAACACGAAGCTCGTGCCCTGGGTTGTCGCCGCCTGCAGCACCTCGACGACGGTGGTCAGCGAGGACAGGAAGGCGCGCGTGGGCGAAAAGCTGAACAGCATGATCGCAATGGCGAACTGCACGGCGACGCCGCCCAGAACCAGTACAAGCGGCGGCGCTTTTCGCGGCCCCAGCGCCCAGGCGATGGCCAGAAACACGAACACGCCGATGAGGCTGCGCAGCTGCAGACCCAGATCTTCAATCATGTGAATGAATTCCCCTAATGACGGCCCACGCCGGTTCGGGCGTTTGTCACAGGTTCGCCAAAATACCGTTTTCTTAAAGAAACACTAGTGCGCTTGCAGCAGAAGCCTTAACGCGCCAGTTTCAGGCCATGACCGAACCGATCTGGAGCCCCTGCAAGCGCGTCTGCGTGGTTGATCCCAACGCGGCGATCTGCGTGGGCTGTTTCCGCACCCTGGACGAGCTGGGCCGCTGGATGACCATGAGCCAGCAAGAGCGTCTGGCGATAAAACCCGAGTTGAAGGCGCGTGAAGCGGCCTATCGGGAAAAGCGGGGCCTGAGCAGGCGTTAGCCCACAAAGATCGCTTCGCGCAGCATGTTCAGCGACATGATGAGAAGCCCCACGGCGAAGAATTGCTTGAGCCGTTTGGGGTTCAGGCTGTGCGCCAGATTCGCGCCCACCGGCGCCAGAAAGACGGCGGAAGCGGCCAGCGTCACGAAGGCCGCCATGTTCACATATCCTACCGAGAACGGCGCGCGGGCCGGTTCATCCAGCCCGGCGATCATGAAGCCGATCGCGCCCGGAAGGCCAATCGCGACGCCGAATCCGGCGGCGGTCGCGACAGCCGTGTGAATGGTCTTGCCATGCAGGGTCATCAGGGTGACCCCGAACACGCCGCCGCCAATTCCCATCAGCGACGAGAGAATGCCGATCGTCATGCCGAGCACGGTCTTCATCGGCTGCCCCGGCAGATCGTCGGCGAGCTTCCAGTCCGGGCGTCCAAAGAAGAATTGCGCTGACAGCAAGAGCGCCACGGCGCCGAACAATCCCGTCAGCGCCCGGCCGGGCGCAAGATCGGCGACAGCCGACCCCAGCAGCGCGCCCAGAACGATGAAAGGCGTCCAGGTCTTGAGCACCTTAAAATCCACCGCCCCCTTCTGGGCGTGGGCCGCCACCGACCGCAGGGACGTCGCCACGATCACCATCAGGGAGGTGCCCACCGCAGCGTGCATGGCGTGCGCCTCATACCCCAGACCGGTCAGCACATAATAGAGTGCCGGCACCATGATGATGCCCCCGCCAATGCCGAACAGGCCCGCAATCAGCCCGGCGAAGGCGCCGACGGCCAGAAGGGCGAGGATGAAGGGGATGAGCGAGGCGTCCATGCGGCCAGCCTTTCAAGTCAACTGAAAGAAGGCCGCACTTTTGCGCCGTTTGATGGCGCGCTGCAACATAAAGGCTGGAAAGGGTTTTATTCCGCCGCCGCCGGACGCACGGCGTCGAGCGCGTCTTCCAGAACTTCCCAGCCCGCGCCGGGACGATTGGCGCGCTCGGACAGCACCTGACGCCATTTGCGCGCGCCGGGACGGCCCGCGAACAGGCCCAGCATGTGCCGCGTGATGGCGTGCAGCTTCACGCCCTGATCGAGCTGGCGCTCCACATAGGGACGATAGGCCTCGACCGCCTCGAACGGCGTCGCGCAGGGATCAGACGCCTCGCCATAGATGCGGGTGTCTACTTCAGCCAGCGTCCACGGCGTGTGATAGGCCGCCCGGCCCAGCATGATCCCGTCCGCGCCATGGATCTCGGCCATGCCATGCTCGAGGGTTTCCAGCCCGCCATTCAAGAGCACTTCAAGATCGGGATGCTCGGCCTTCATCCGGCGCACCAGATCATAGTCGAGCGGCGGCACGTCCCGGTTTTCCTTGGGACTCAGCCCTTTCAGCCAGGCCTTGCGGGCATGGACGATGAAGGTCTTCACCCCGCTTTCGCGGACGGTCTCGACAAAGCCGAACAGGGTCTTTTCCGGGTCCTGATCATCCACGCCCAGCCGGTGCTTGACGGTGACGGGAACCGAGACCGCCTCGCGCATGGCGGTCAGGCAGTCGCGCACCAGTTCGGGCTCGCGCATCAGGCAGGCGCCGAACTTGCCCGACTGCACCCGGTCAGACGGGCAGCCCACATTCAGGTTGATTTCGAGATAGCCAAAGCCCTCGGCGATCTTCGACGCGCGCGCCAGAATGTCCGGATCAGAGCCGCCCAGCTGGATGGCGACAGGGTGCTCGCTGGCGTCAAAGCCGATCAGGCGCGGCACATCGCCATGGATCAGCGCCTGATCCACCGCCATCTCGGTGTAGAGCACGGCCCGGCGCGTGAGGACGCGATGGAAGGCGCGGCAATGCCGGTCCGTCCAGTCCATCATGGGCGCCACCGTGAACCGGCGGTCGAGGGGGGCTGCGCTGTCTGTCATGGCCGCGGGATGTAGTGCGAGCAGAGAGAAAGCGCAAATCCGGGGGTCAGCCTCAGCCGCGCATCAGGGCCTGACGCTGTGCTTTGAGACGGTCCAGCAACAGGCGGAAAGCCGGGGTCATCTGCCGACGGCTGGGGTAATAGAGATGATAGCCCGGAAAGGGCGGGCACCAGTCTTCCAGCACTGTCTCCAGCGCCCCGGTCTCGAGATGCCCGGTCAGAAGCTGGTCCGGCAGACAGACCAGGCCTCCGCCCTTGAGCGCCATCTTGATGTTCAGCGCCGGGTCATCGCTGGTATAGCGGCCCTCCACCCGTACGCTGAGCGGACGTCCGTCCTTCTCGAACTCCCAGGCATAAAGCCCGCCCAGGGTCTGGAGCCTCAGATTGATGCAGTCATGATCGGTCAGCTCATGGGGCGTCTGCGGACGCCCCGCCCGGTCGAAATAGGCGGGCGCGCCGGCCACGCGCATGCTCAGATCGGGACCGATGGGAACCGCGATCATGTCCGCATCCACCTGCTCGCCCAGCCGCACGCCGGCATCAAAGCCGTCCTTGGCGATATCAACGAGGCGCGCATCCACGCTGATCTCCACGGCGATATCGGGAAAGTCCTGCATCAGCTGGCTCACCACAGGCTCGAGAAGATCATGGGCGGAGTCATAAGTGGCGGTGATCCGCAACAGCCCCGAAGGCGTCGAACGGATCTGATCGAGGGTTTCAAGCTCGGCCTCGATCTCATCCAGCGCCGGACGCAAGCGCTCCGCCAACCGGCGCCCCGCCTCGGTCGGCGCGACATTCCGCGTGGTCCGGGTCAGAAGCCGGACGCCCAGCCGGTCTTCGAGCCGTCGCACCACCTGACTGACCGCTGATTGCGAGGTGCCCAGCCGCACCGCCGCCTTGGTGAAGCTGCGCGCTTCAGCCACGGCCAGAAAGGTCATCAGATCGGAGAGGTCTTCCCGTTTCATTCATATCAATTCCGAATAAGCCCTAATCAGCTTGATATACTAATCATATTTATCACAGTGGCTATATCTGGGCCTCATCACTCTGAGGCCGGATTGACCATGGAAATCATTCATCTTGAAGACCAACAGACCGTCCAGGGCCCGGCCGAGACCTTCAGCGGCCAGGTCCGGATCAGCGGCCTGTTCACAGCCCCCTCGCCCGCGGAATTGTCCACCGGAACGGTCACCTTTGAGCCTGGAGCCCGCACCCATTGGCACACCCACCCGCTGGGACAGTTGCTGATCGTCACGGACGGGGAAGGCTGGATCCAGATCGAGGGCCAGGCCCGTCAGGACATTCGCCAAGGCGACATGGTCTGGATCGAGCCTCACACCAACCATTGGCATGGCGCGCAAGACGACCGCTCCATGACCCATATCGCCATCCAGCAAGCCGAGAACGGCTCGCCCGTCCGCTGGGGCGCGGCCGTTTCTGACGCCGAATACGCGCCAGAGCAGAGCGAGTAAGCCTCGGCGTTACTTTATATCGCTTGCGATATAAGTACATCGTCCTACCTATGAGCCACAGCTCACAGCCAGTCTCAGGAGAGAGTTCCTTGAAAACCACCGGATACGCCGCCTACGCCCCGGACAAACCGCTCGCCCCCTATGATTTCGAGCGGCGCGAGCTGCGCAGCAATGATGTCGCCATCGAGATCCTGTACAGCGGTGTCTGCCATTCGGATCTGCACACCGCCCGCGGCGATTGGGGCCCCTACACGGCGCCGCTCGTGCCCGGCCACGAGATTGTGGGCAAGGTCATCGCGGTCGGTCCCGATGTCGAGCAATACGCGGTGGGCGACCATGTGGGCGTCGGCTGCATGGTGGATAGCTGCCAGGACTGCGACCAGTGCGATCATGGCGAGGAGCAATACTGCCGCAACGGCATGACCGCGACTTACGATTCCAAGGACCGCATCACCGGCGAGCCGACCCAGGGCGGTTATTCCAAGCATATCGTGGTGCGTGAAGAGTTCGTACTGGCCATGCCGGACGGGCTGGATATCTCACGCGCGGCGCCGCTGCTCTGCGCCGGCATCACCACCTACTCTCCGCTGCGCACCTGGAATGTGGGCCCGGGCAGCCGGGTCGGCGTCATCGGCATGGGCGGTCTGGGCCATATGGCGATCAAGCTCGCCATCGCCATGGGCGCGCATGTCACCGTGCTGAGCCGCTCACCGAGCAAGGAGAAGGACGCGCTGGAGCTGGGCGCGGACGCGGTTCTGATCTCCACCGACAAGGACGCGATGAAGGCGGCGCGCAACTCGCTCGACCTCATTATCGACACCGTGCCGGTCAAGCACGACGTCACCCCATACATGCCGCTTCTGGACATTGACGGCACGCTCGCGATTGTCGGCCAGGTCGGCCCGATGGAGGAGTTCATGACTCCTCCGGCCATCATGGGGCGTCGCCGGATCGCCGGCTCCCTGATCGGGGGCATCGCCGAAACCCAGGAAATGCTCGATTTCTGCGGCCGGATGAACATCCTGCCCGAAGTGGAGATGATCAAGATGGACGAGATCAACACCGCCTTTGACCGCATGGAAAAAGCCGATGTGCGCTATCGTTTCGTCATTGACATGAACAGCCTGGACGCGCCGGCCGCGTAAGCGCAGTCTCCGCTCAAACAAAAAGCCGCCTTGCAGTCTGCAGGGCGGCTTTTTCAAGGGCTCTAATTTGAGACTCTAGTCCTCAACGAGGCGCCAGCTCATCTTCTCGCCCGCATGGAAGGGCACGACCTTGATGTCGCCCGCTTCCAGAGCGGCGGGAATCTCGGTGGCCTGGCGCTTCAGGGTGATCGTTCCCTCATTGAGCGGCAGGCGATAGAAGGCCGGCCCGAACGCGCTGGCGAAGCCTTCGAGCTTGTCCAGAGCGCCCTCTTCCTCAAAGGTCTGGGCATAGCTCTCGATCGCCACCGGCGCGCTGAAAATGCCTGCGCAGCCGCAGGCGCTTTCCTTGGCGTGACGCTCATGGGGCGCGGTGTCGGTGCCAAGGAAGAATTTCGGGTTGCCGGACACCGCGGCCTTGCGCAGGGCCAGCTTGTGCAAACGACGCTTGGCCACGGGCAGACAATAGGCGTGCGGACGGATGCCGCCCACCAGCATGTCATTGCGGTCAATGCGCAAATGGTGCGCGGTGATCGTGGCGGCCAGGTTCTCGCCGCCCGCCTTCACGAACTCGACCGATTGCTCGGTTGTGATGTGCTCGAGCACCACGCGCAGGCCCGGCATGTCCTTGATGAGCGGGCCGAGAACCGTGTCCAGGAACACCGCCTCGCGGTCAAAGATGTCGATGTCGGGGCTGACCACTTCGCCATGCACCAGGAGCGGCATGCCCAGCTTTTCCATCCGTTCGAGCACCGGGCGGATATTGGCGATGTCGCTGACGCCATGGGCCGAGTTGGTCGTGGCGTTCTGCGGGTAAAGCTTGGCGGCGGTGAAGACACCGTCCCTGAAGCCGCGTTCGATCTCGTCCGCGCTGATCGTATCGGTGAGATAGGCCGTCATCAGCGGGGTGAAGCCGCGTTCAGCCGGGACCGCCGCGTTGATCCGGTCGCGATAGGCGATCGCCTGATCCACCGTCGTCACCGGCGGGGTCAGGTTCGGCATCACGATGGCGCGGGCGAACTGGCGCGCAGTGAAATCGGCGACGAAGTCCAGCATTGCGCCGTCGCGCAGATGCACATGCCAGTCGTCGGGCTTGCGGAGGGTCAGCGTGTCCTGGGTCATGATCTGCGATGTACACAGGCTTTCCGCCCAGCGCAAACCCGTCCTGCGCCCGGGCCTGGAAGGGGTTTCGTAACCGTGTTGGTTAACCCGCTCTAGACCCTGTCCGGGTTAGGGTTTCGGGCAAGGGAGACCACGATGGCCAAAGCTGAATATCACAAGCACCAACGCGTCTACGTCAAACCGGTCGGCACCTGGGCGGTGATCGAGAAGGTCAAGCCGCACTGGGTGCGTGACGTCGAAGAGCCCGTAAAGATCGCCTATGATTGCGGACTGGGGCGCGATTTCACCGCCGACGAGCTGAGCGCCGAGGCGATCGAGGAGAACCCGGTCGGCAATTGGCGGCTCATGCGGGCCCGCAACAAATGGCAATCGGTCGAGGAATGCGCCCACCACCCCCAGCCGGGCACCTACCCGGTTGTGGTCACCGACAGCCAGAACTGGGGCGGATGGCGCGTTCCGGGCGCGGAGTATGATCGCGATCCGGGCCGCATCGAGCATCAGGCGCGCCTGATCGTGCACGCCCCCAGCCTGTTCGCCCTCGCCGAGCGCCTGATGAAATCCGCACAGGAGGACCCGGACGCCTCCACCCAGACCATCACTCTGGCGAAAACCGCCGCTGACCTCATCCGCGCGGTGAACGCACGGCCGGACGACATGCAGCAAAAGTCTGAAGGCACATTGGATTAACTACACGGCAATGGCATTCGACCTAGATTGAACCCGAGTCAGATTTGAGCCCTGAGCGAACGGAGCCGCGGCATGACGCCCCGCATGGGCAATGTGAACACCCTGATCATCGACGATAATGCTCACATGATCAGCATTATCCGTTCGATGCTGCTCGGTTTCGGCATTTCCAGGACCCATGAATCGCGCGACGCCGTCGAAGCGTTCGAAATGGTGCGCCACGAACCGATCGACCTGATCATCGTCGATTACCAGATGCCGCTGCTGGACGGGCTGGAATTCATCCAGATGGTCCGTCGCGGCGCGGACATGAAGAACCCGTTCGTGCCGATCATCCTTCTCACCGCACATACCGAACGCTCGCGCATCATGGCCGCCCGCGACGCCGGCGTGACCGAGATCTGCGCCAAGCCCGTCACGGCGCGCCAGATGTGGGAAAAGATCGTGGCGGTGGTCAACAATCCGCGCCCCTTCGTGAAGACCGCGAACTATCTGGGTCCGGACCGGCGCCGCAAGCGCGAGGAATACAACGGCCCTGAACGCCGGTCGGTGACCACGGAAAAACCCTCTGACAACGCCAATCCGGCGGACGCCGAGATGGTTGACGACAATGATCAGGACGCCATCGACAAGCTGATGGCTTAAGGCTTACAGCCGCTCTTAACCCGGCATTTACGGCGCTGGACGAACGCCCGCGGAACACCTTAGTTTGCCAAGGATGATTCGTGTCGGCCAACAGACCGCGCGCGACGCCAAAAGCGATCGCTCTCCCGTTTCGGCCGAGACCGAAGCGAAGGGATCCTTGTGGCCCACGACGCTGGCCGTCATCGCCTTCTCTCTCGTCTTCGGCTGCGTGATCCTGGTCAAGCTGCACCAGGAATGGACCGCCGCGCGTGCGGAGGCCGAGGCCTCCCAGGCCCGCACGGCCGCCTTTATCGCCGAACGCGTCTCGGGACGACTGTCCGAAGTGCGCGGCGCGCTCGCCATGGCCGCCTCCCAGCTTGAAGTGATGAGCCCTGCGAGTCTGGACGCCGGCGCCCAGGCCGGCCTCGACAATCTGATCGAGGCCCCTTGGGTGGACGCCGCCGCCCTCCTGACCCCCGACGGACGCCTGATTGCGTCGGGCGAAGCTGATCCAGACGCCCTGCGCGAGGCGGCGAACGCTGCGCTGTTGTCCACCTCCGGGCTCGCCGCCCGCCCGGGTCAGACGCCCTCTCTGGTGATCACGGCGCCCGCGCCGCTGGCCGACGGCTCCGTGGGCGCCCTGATCGCCAGCCTCACGCCCCAGGCCCTGCTGCCGCGCTGGAACCGGGACGAGGTCGCCATGCTCACCGATGCGGAAGGCCGCCTGCTGGCGCTCAATCCCGACACCCCCTTCACCGGCGCGCCCTATGCGGCCGAACGACTGGGCCTTGATCCGGAGGCGGTCTCGGATATGTCGCGCAATGGCGGCGCCATGCGCGGCGCGCATCTGGGCGAGGACGCCCGCATCCTGGGCGCCGCGGCGATCAATGGCGCACCACTGCAGGCGCTGAGCCTGGGGCCGGACGGCATTGACCGTCAGGCCTGGAACAGCACGCTGCTTTTCCACCTGCTCCTGTTTCTGGCGCCGCTCGGGACCGCAGGCGCCCTGTCGATCGTCCTGCGCAACCAGATGGGACGGCTGGGCGACACCCAGGAGCGCCTGCATGACTCCGAAGGGCGTTTGCACCTCGCCATCGAGGGCGCGCGCTGCGGGGTCTGGGACTGGGATCTCGACACCGATGAAGTGGTGCTGACCGATTCCTTCGCCCAGCTGATCGGGCGCGCGCGGGGGGAATCCCTGTCCGGCCCCGAGCTTCTCCTGCTGCTGGGCAAGGAAGACCGCCCCAAGGTGCGGGCGGCCCTGCGAGGCGCCGCCAACGCCCAGGACGTGGATCTGGAAGTGCGCGCCGCAGGCCTGCCGGTCTGGCTGCAACTGCGCGGGCGTCTCCTGCCGCATACGCGCCGGATCATTGGCGTCGCCATCGACATCACCGAGCGCAAGGGCGCCCAGGCGCGCGTGGCGGCGGCGGAATCGCGTCTCCGCGCGGCGCTTGAATCCATGAGCGAGAGTTTCGTGCTGTGGGATGCGCGCGGACGGCTGGTGCTATGGAACCGCAAGTTCCGGGACTTCTTCGGCTTCAACGAACCCGATCTGCGCATCGGGTCGAGCTATGAACAGGTGGAGGCGGCGGCGGCGCGCGCCATCAAGGCGGCCCATGCCTCCGAGGACGGCCAGGACGACTATGATCTCGAGCTCAATGACGGGCGCTGGATCCACTACGCCGAACGCCGCACCGCCGATGGCGGTCTCGTCAGCGTGGGCGCGGACATCACCGCCCTGAAGGACCAGCAGCGCGCCCTCAAGGACAATGACCGCGAGATGCGCCGCACGGTGGAAAACCTGCGTCGCTCCCAGGAGCGCGTGCAGGAGCTGGCCGCCAATTACGAGCAGGAGAAGATCCGGGCCGAGGAAGCCAACCGCTCGAAATCGGAATTCCTCGCAAACATGAGCCATGAGCTGCGCACGCCGCTCAACGCCATCAATGGATTCTCCGAAATCATGGCGGGCGAGATGTTCGGCCCGCTCGGCCATGAGCGCTATCAGGACTATGTGCGCGACATTCTCAGCTCCGGCCAGCACCTGCTGTCGCTGATCAACGACATTCTGGACATGTCCAAGATCGAGGCCGGCAAGATGCAGCTGCAGCCCGAGCCTCTCATGCCCGCGGAGGTGATCGAGCAGTGTGTGCGGATCATGCGCGCCCGCGCCGAGGAGAAGTCGATCGAGCTGACGGTGGAAGGTTCCGAGCTGCCCGAGATCACCGCCGATCCGCGCGCGCTCAAGCAGGTGATCCTGAACCTGATGTCGAACGCGGTGAAGTTCACGCCTGAAGGCGGCAAGGTGAAGCTGCGCGGCTTCCAGGCTGCAGACGGGGTGGTGCTGCAGGTGTCAGACACCGGCATCGGGATTTCCGAAGATGATTTGCAGCGGGTCGGCCGGCCGTTCGAGCAGATCGAGAGCCAGCATTCGAAAAAGCATCAGGGCTCCGGCCTTGGCCTTGCCCTGTCCAAATCGCTCATCGAAATGCATGGCGGCGCCCTGCGGATCGATTCCCGCCTTGGCGAAGGCACCACCGTCTCCTTCACCCTGCCCGCCGAGCCCATTGTGGCGGATGCGGGCCCAGCGCCCAGGCCCTCCGGGCAAGCTGCTCAGACCGATGAGAGCCTGAGCGCAGAGGCCTGAGCCTTTCGCGCCTCTGCCCGGCCGCCTGCGGTTTCTAGAACAGATCCGGCGCTTGCGGACCGGAGGGCGGCTCGTGACGCGGCCCGTCCTCGGATCCCGCCCGAGGATGATCAGGGCGCGCCTCTTCATCCTCTCGCCGATCCTCATGGTCCCGGTCACGCTCCCGACGCTCATGGTCATGACGGCGGGTCAGGGCGCGATCAAAGGCGTCCCGACGCACATCCGCCGGCAGGATGCCCGCCGCGTCGAGAATAAGCGCTTCGGTGCGCTGCTCCAGTCGGGCGCGCGCTTCGCGCGCTTCGCTCAGGGCCTGAGCGGCGGCTTCGGGGTCATAGGGCTCGGTCGTCAGCACGGCGCGCACGGCGCGTCGCTTGTCGCCCAGATCACGCATCAGGGCGTAGACCTCGTCACGCGAGCCCGCCATGTGTTCGAACAGCTCACGGCGATATTCCTCGGGCACGGCCCGGAAGAAGCTGCGCGGCTCGAACCCCTTCACGCTTGCGGCGTTCTCCGCGTCCGCCCGGATCGAGGCGCGCGACGGCCCATCATCATGGAACCAGCGATGGGCGCTCGAACCGATCAGCAATCCGTTCAGCAGGACAGAGACCAGCAGCAAGGCAATCCAGATATTGATCCGGTTCATGAGCCATCCTCAAACAGGGTTTCCGTCTCCGAGAGAACGGAGAAGGCATTGGCGTACAAGGCGTCGTGATTGGTCGGGGTGTTCATCTGGGCGCCCAGCCAGCCCGTCCCCGCGCCGCACATCAGCGCAATGGCGGCTGCGATGCCCGCCCAGCGCGGCGGGGCGAAGGCGCGACGAATTCCCGACGCCGCAATCGTTTCGTAAAGCGCGGGAGCCGGCGGCGCGGTGACGTCGAGATCCAGCAACGCATCCAGCGCCGCAGCCTCGTCCAGCAGGGCCTGGGCCAGCTCCGGCTCGGCGCTCAGGAAAGCCTGCGCCCGGGCCTGCTCATCGCTCGGCCAGCGCGACAGCTCGCCGCCAAAGGCATCCGCCAGTTCACTAAACCGGTCCGGTTTCATCGTGTGCATCTCGCTCATATCTCTTTCCCCGATCCGTGCAATCCTGCTGCGTCCGCGATCAGCTCGTCCCGGTCCGCCGCCAGCTTGGCCTTCAAGGCCCGACGCGCCCGCGCGAGCAGGGATTCCAGCGCTTCCACGCTGACCTCCATGATCTGGGCGGCCTCGATATTGGTATGGTCCTGAAAATGGCACAATTGCAGCGCCAGCTTCTGGCGTTCCGGCAGCTCGGCGACCGCCAATCTCACCCGGCTCAGCGCATCCTCGCCGGTCAGACGGCTTTCCGCGCTTGCGGCGCCATCCATCTGCTCGGGCGCATCCTCGCTGATCTGACTCTCGCGCTTCTTGCGCAAGCGGTCATAACAGGCGTTCATGGCGATCCGCGTCACCCAGGTTTCGAGCCGGGCCTTGTCCGGATCATAAAGCGCGATCTTGCGCCAGACCTTCACAAAGGTCTCCTGCGCCACATCCTCGGCCTCGTCCCGATCCCCCAGAAGGCGCACCGCCACGCCGTGAACGCGCGGCAGGCATCTCTGCGTCAGCGCCCGGATGGCGCCGGCGTCGCCCTGGGCGACGCCCTCTGCCAGCCGGGCGTCCGCGGCGCGCGCCTCCTCGCCCCCGCCCGTCCGGCGAGGGGAACCGTCTATGACCTTGAGGACGGGGCGGGACACGCGCGCAGCCTTCCTGGGACGCCTAGTTGCGCCACCAGGGCGTGCGGCGCTCTTCGCGACGCTCCGCCCGGGCCTGCATCATGGCGTCCAGCTCATCGGGGGTGACGGCGCCATCCGAATTCGCATCCAGTCGATCGAACATGCGCGAAGAACCCGTCATGAACTCGGCCGAGGAAATCCGGCCATCCTGGTCAGCATCAAAGCCCCGGCCTTCGCCCCGGCGGCCCTCACGACGACGCTCCCGGCGATCCGCTCGCTCCTCGCCATCGTCCTCGCGCGCCTGACGGCGGTCATCGCGCAGCGCCATCATGCGAAGCTGCATCGGGGATGCATCCGCCTCGTCCAAGAAGCCGTCGCCATTGCGGTCGCGATAGGCGAATTCCTCGGTTTGCAGCTGCTCGACTTCGGCGCGGGTCACGGTGTTGTCACCATTGAGATCCGCCACTTCCAGCATGCGCAGGCCATTCATGCCGCCATGCCCGCGGCCGGGACCGCGATCATGATGGCCATGGCCGCGCGCGCCCGGTCCGTCAAAGCCCGTCGGCTGGGCCAGGGCGGCGCCCGAACCCAGAACGATCATCGCTGCAGCAGCGCTCAGAAGTCTCTTCATCGTACCAATCTCCTGTATCGGAGCGGGGTCTTGTTTTCTCCCTCGCTCATACCCTTGGTACGGGTAAGGACATCCTAATCCGTCGCGCGGAATCTGACAGGCCCGATGGTGCGGTCGAAGATGCCGCGTACGGTCCGCGCACACTCATCCAGCCGGTCGGCCGTGCAGGCGAGATCCTCGCAATGCGCCGCCAGGCAGATCCGCCTTGCGAAGGGTTCACTGGCTTTCTCTGGATCAAAGTCCGCGCCATGGGCGGCGCGCAGGATTTGCGTGAGATCGCCATAAAGCTCATGCGCGTCCTGCAGCGCCCGGGCGTCTCCCGGCTGGAGCCAGCCCGATCGGGCCAGATGTGCGATCGCACCGGCCGTATCCGCGCCCAGCCGTTCGCGCTGAACCAGCTGGCCGGTCTGGGCGATGAACTCGATATCGATCAACCCGCCTGGCCTGAGCTTGAGATCCCAGAACGAGCGCGCAGGCCGATCACGTTCAAGCCGCGCCCGCATGTCCGCGGCGTCCTCGCACAGCATCGTCGCCGGTCCGGCGGCGCGGATGACGGCGTTGATGGCGTCATCGAGCTTGCCGGCGAGGCCGCCCTCCACAACGATGCGAGCGCGGGTCAGCGCCATGCGCTCCCAGGTCCAGGCTTCCGAAGTCTGATAATACTCCTCGAACCGCGACAGGCTCACCGCGGCAGGGCCTGCGGATCCGGACGGTCTCAGCGCCAGATCCACCTCATAGAGCTCCCCCTCCTCGGTCGGCGCGGACAGCGCCGAGACCAGACGCTGGGTGAAGCGGATGAACCAGGTCTGCGCCACCAGCGGACGCTTGCCGTCCGATTGTTCGGCATGGGGCTCATACACCAGCATGATGTCGAGATCGGACGTTGCGCTCAGCTCGCGCCCCCCCAGCTTGCCCAGGCCCAGCACCGCCCAGTCGCCGGGCGGCGGACCGTGGCGGGCAGTCATCTCGCGCACCGCCGCCTGCGCCATGGCGGCGAGCGAGGCGTCTGCGAGATCGGCATAGGCCTGACCGGCGTCCTGGGCGCGCGCCCGCCCCAGCAGAAGCTGTCCGCCAATGCGCAGCTTCTCCTCACGCGCAAGACGACGGGCGGCGTTCAGCGCCTGCTCGTAATCCATGGCCTCGAGCCCTGCGAAGCGCTCGACGCGATAGGCGGGCGGATCTTCGCTCAAGGGGCGCGCGAAGGCCGGGTCCAGCAAGGTGTCCAGAAGCGCCGGTCGCCGGGCGAGGGTTTCCGCCAGACGCGGGGCAAGACCCAGCATGGCGATCAGCTCGCGCGCCAGTTCAGGCTGATTGACCAGCAGGGAGAGCGGCTGCACCCCGCTCGGCAGGCCCTCAAAAAAGGTGGAAAAACGGGTGAAGGCGGCGTCAGGATCTCCCGTGGCCGAGAGCGCCTCGATCAGCCGTGGCGCAAAGCGCGAGAAGAGGCGCCGGGCCCGTTCGGTGCGCGCCGCCCGCGCTCGACCCGCCGCCCAGCCCGCCAGCCGCTCCCAGACCCTGTCAGGATCTGAAAAGCCCAGCCGGTCCAGCGTCTCGCGGGTATCCGGCGTGGGCTCGACGCCGGTCAGCACCAGACTGCCCGCTTCGGTGGCGAGGCTCTCCCCCTCCCCGAACTGGGCCGAGAAGGCCGCATGGACAGCGCCAAACAGCGCGGTCATCCGGGCGTCAAAGTCCGTGAGGTCATCAGAGCCCGAGAGCGCCGCCACGGCCCGGCGGGCATCGTCATGAAGAGGCAGGGTCTGGGTCTGCTCATCCTCGAGCATCTGGATGCGGTGCTCCACATCGCGCAACGCGATGTAATAGGCGGTCAGGGCTTCAGCCTCTTCGGATTCAATGAGGTCATGGGCGGCCAGAGCCGCCAGCGCATCCACCGTGCCCGGGGCCCGAACCGCCGGCATGCGCCCGCCGAAGACGAGCTGCAGGCACTGGGCGTAGAACTCGATCTCTCGAATGCCGCCGCGCCCCAGCTTCACATCATGGCCCGCCGCGCGCACTTCGGCGCGCTTGCCCACGGCCTGGATCTGCTTGGCGAGGGATCGGATATCCTCCACCGCCGCGAAATCCATGGTCCGCCGCCAGATGAAGGGGTTGAGGTCTTTCAGGAACCCCTCGCCCGCCGACCGGTCACCCGCGCACACCCGCGCCTTGGCGTAGGCCGCCCGCTCCCAGTTCTGGCCCACCGCCTCGAAATAATGCCGGGCCATGTTGGCGCTGACGGCGACAGGGGTGGAGCCGGGATCGGGGCGCAGGCGCAGATCGACGCGGAAGACATACCCGTCCGCCGTCACGTCCTGCATGATATTGCTGAGCTTCTGGGCGATTCGCGAGAACAGCTTGAGCGGATCCTTGCCCTCGGGCGCCTCGATGATCTCCGGCTCATAGGCGATGACAAGATCAATGTCGGAGGAGAAATTCAGGCTGCGCGTGCCGTGCTTGCCCAGGGTCAGCACGAAATAGCCCGGCATGGGATTGAGCGGATCGCTCACCTCGACGCCATGGCTGCGCACGGCGCAGGCGAGGCTCGCCTGCACGGCGGCGTCGGCAAAGTCCGTCAGCGCCGCCATCACCTCTTTCAGGCTGAACGCGCCGGCAAGGTCCGCCAACGCGGTGACCAGATGCAGGTCGAGCTTGGCCCGACGTAGCACCGCCATCACCTCGTCTTCGTCCTCAAGGGACGCCGCCTCCCGCGCCGTTTCGCACAAATGCTCAATCAGGTCTTCAGGGCTGGTCGTAGCGAGTTTCAGAAGCGTATCCGGGCGCCGCACGGCCGTGCGCGCCAGATAGGGCGCGGCGGCGAACACGCTGTCGAGAAACGCCGCCCCCTCGCCCCAGGCGTCAAACACCGCCGCGCCAATACGCTCCCGCGCGCGCCTGGCGCGGTCGGGCGCGATATTGGGCAGGTTCTTGGTGATGCGGTCTTTGAGGGGCGCAGTCATGGGCAAAGGGTGCGGCGCGCCGCGATCAAGGGCAAGACGTCCGCTCAGGCTTTCCGCTTCGGAAAGGTCAGAGCGATCCTGAGGCCGGGGCCCGCGCCGTCCACGGCGCCGGGGCCGTCATCAAGGCTCAGGGTCGCGCCATGCACTTCCGCGATGGCGTGCACCAGCGACAGGCCGAGACCCACGCCGGGCTGGTTGCGCGAGCGATCAAGGCGCACAAAGCGCTCCAGCACCCGCTCGCGATCCTCGGCGGGAATGCCGGGGCCGGTGTCGGTGACCGAAAGCTCGATCCGCCCCTCGCCCGTCTTGCGACCGCGCAAGGCGATGGCGCCGCCATCGGGGGTGTACTTGATGGCGTTGTCGAGCAGGTTGGCGATGGCCTGGGCGATCAGCTCGCGATCCCCCATCAGCATGAGATCGGGCGTGCATTCGCAGAGGAATTCGGTGCCCGCATCCTCGCACACCGGCTCGTAGAGCTCGCACATGTCTTCCATCAGCGCGCCCAGATTGATGCTCTCGAAGGCGCGGCGGCGCTCGCCGGTCTGAAGGCGCGACAGGGAGAGCACCGCGTTGAAGGTCTTCAAAAGCTCGTCCACATCGCTGACGGCCTGCATTAGCGCGGCCTCGCGCGCCTCCACATCGCCTTCCTCGACGAGGGCGGATTCGATCCGCCCGCGCATCCGGGTCAGCGGCAGGCGCAAATCGTGGGCGATGGAATCGCCCGCCGTGCGCATGCGGTGCATCAGGTTTTCCACCCGATCGAGCATGTCGTTGAAATTGCGCGAGAGCTCATCGAGTTCGTCGCCGGAATAGGTGCGGGGCGCGCGGGTGTCGAGCTTGCCGGTCATCACCGCGCGGGCCGCCTCGTTAATGCCGTCGAGACGACGCGCAAAGCGCCGCGACACCACGGCGCCCGACACGATGCCCAGAGCCAGCGAAAGCCCCGAAGCAATCAGCACCGAGTTCAGCGTGTTGGCGACGAAGCGGCTTTCCTCTTCCACGTCGAGACCGACAAAGAGCTGATAGCCATCGCCCAGCTCGACGATCTGGCCGCGCGCGTCCCGGCCTTCCTCGGCGCGGTCGATCACCCCGTCCACGGGCTGACGATCATAGGTGAAGCGCACCCGGCCCTGGGGATCGGTCGGGGCTTCGGGCAGGCCATAGATATTGCCCACCAGCTGTTGCCCTTGCGGGTCGAGCAGCATGTAGAAGAATTCGCCGCCGCCGACCGAACGCTGGACCAGATAGCGATAGGCGCCCTGGTAGCCGCGCTCGCCATAGAGCGTCTGGATCTCGGCGACTTCGGCGGAAATCGACGCGTCCGCCCGGCGCAGCGCGGCGCTGACGGACGCGGCGTAGACGAGCGCGAGGATCACGAAACTCGACAGCGCAAACAGCGCCGCAGACAGCAGCGTCAGCCGGAAGGCGGTCGTCCGCAGAAACGCGGGCGCCCGCCAGCCTTTATGGGTTTGCGTGTCCAGTGTGTCCCCCGCCGCTCAGGCCTAGTTGGACAGACGATAGCCTGCCCCGCGCACGGTGTGCAGCATGGAGGTGTCGAACGGCTTGTCGATCTTCGAACGCAGCCGCGAGATATGCACGTCGATGACATTGGTCTGGGGGTCGAAATGATAGTCCCAGACCTTTTCCAGCAGCATGGTGCGGGTCACGACCTGTCCGGCGTGACGCATGAGAAATTCCAGCAGGCGGAATTCGCGCGGCTGCAGCTGGATCGCCTCTTCCCCGCGCTTCACCGTGCGCGCGAGAAGATCCATTTCCAGATCGCCCACTTGAAGGCGGGTCTTCAGCGCCTCGGGGTCCCGGCGTCGCGCCAGGGCGTCCACACGGGCCTTAAGCTCGGAAGGGGCGTAGGGTTTGACAAGATAGTCGTCGCCGCCTGCGGTCAGACCGGCGACGCGGTCATCCACCTCGCCCAGGGCCGACAGCACCAGCGCGGGCGTCTTGTCGCCCTCTTCACGCAGGATGGAGATCATCGACAGGCCGTCGCGGCGCGGCATCATCCTGTCCACGATCAGCACGTCGAACGCGCCGTCACGCGCCATGGCGAGGCCATCCTCGCCATCATGGGCCATATCGACCACATGTCCGGATTCACGCAACATTTTCGCAATGTTGCCCGCGACCTCCCGGTCGTCTTCCACGATCAGAATACGCATGACTCACTCTCCCGAACCAGAACAGGCGCCGGCCGTCCCGACCCGGCGCCTGCGTGTTGTTGTTATTCATCCGCCTCTTCGGACGGCATTTCCAACGCGGCGTAACGGCGCTGGCCGTTCTGGGACACCACGAAGACCAGAAGCGCGCGGCGGTCGCGCTCACGCGCATCCTCCACGGCCGCCTCGAAATCGGACAGGGCGTTCAGATCGCGCCCGCCCGCTTCAAGGATCACATCGCCCGGACGCAGACCCTTCTCCGAGGCCTCAGAGCCCGGACGCACGCCTTCAACCAGAAGGCCGCGGCCCTCAAGCTCGAGCGCTTCACGCTCGGCCTCATCCGGCACGCTCAGCGCCAGACCGAATTGCGCCGCAGCGCCAGCTTCGGACGGGGCGGTCTGGGCCGGGGTCGAGGCGTCAGGACGCTCGGTCAGCTCGACCCGGATCGTGCGCTCGCGCTCGTCGCGCAGAATGCGGAAGGCGACGCGTTCGCCCGGCGCGAAAGCCCCGACCCGACGGGTCAGCTCGCGCGGATCGTCAACGGGCTCGCCATTGATTTCGAGGATGATGTCGCCATTCTCGAGGCCTGCAGCCTGAGCCGGCGTGTCATCGAGCACCTGGTTGATCAGAACCCCTTCCAGATCGTCCGCCAGGCCCATCGCGTCCTTGAGATCATCGGTCAGCACCGCCGGCGCGATGCCCAGATAGCCGCGGCGCACCTCGCCGTTCTCGATCAGCTGATCGATCACGGTGGCGGCGAGATCGGAGGGGATGGCGAAGCCGATGCCCACATTGCCGCCCGTCGGGCTGATGATGGCGGAGTTCACCCCGATCACCTTGCCATCCAGGTCAAAGGCCGGACCGCCGGAATTGCCGCGATTGATCGGCGCATCGATCTGCAGGAAGTCGGTATAGGCTTGCGCGGCGCCCATCTGGCGCCCCGTCGCGGAGATGATGCCCGCCGTGGCGGTGCCGCCCAGGCCGAACGGATTGCCGACGGCCACGACCCAGTCGCCGACGCGGATGTTCAGATCGCGTTCCAGCTCCACATAGGCGAAGGGCTCGTCCTCCTCAGCCACGCGCAGCAAGGCGAGATCGGTGGCCACATCCGTGCCCACAACCGTCGCATCCAGAGAACGTCCGTCAGTCAGCACCACGCGGATCGTGTCCGCACCCTCGATGACGTGATTGTTGGTGACCACATAGCCGTCTGCGGAGATGAAGAAGCCCGAGCCCTGGGCGCGGCGCTCGCGCGGCTGATCCGGCATGCCTCCAAAGCGCTCGAAAAACTCGCGGAATTGCGGCGGCAGTTGCGACATGTCCGGCGCATTCGCGCTATCCACACGCCCTTCCGCCTCGATGGAGACCACGGCCGGACTGACCTGCTCAATCAGGCTGGCGAAGCTCATCGGCGCGCCATTCGGCGCTGCATGGGAATAGGCGGACGGCGCTTCCTGCGCGTTCACGGCGAATGTGGTCACGGCTCCCAGAGAGAGAGCGGCGACAGCGGCGGACAGGATCAAACGTTGGGTGAGTTTCATGGCAGACAATCACAGTCCTTTGCGCGGGTCAGAACCGGCGAACCGGTCCATGGGAACATGAATTTGATGACAGGGTGCGGCTGACAGGAATATTACGGCAACCTTACGGTTCCGTAATTCTCAGGCGAGACGTCTCAGCGCTTTGTTTTATAGCGGCTTTCCACATGCGCGCCGCGTTCCAGCGTGCGGTGCACCGGGCATTTGTTCGCAATTTCCAGGAGCTTGAGTTGCAGGGATTCGTCTTCCAGACCCTCCACCTCGATCTCGCGTTCAAACAGGTCTGACGGCCCTTCGGCCTTCACCTTGCTATGGGTGACCCTTGTCGTGATGCGCCCCAGCTCGATCCCCTTGTGATTGGCGTACATGCGCAAGGTCATGGTGGTGCAGGCGCCGAGCGCCGCCGACAGAAGATCATAGGGCGCCGGACCGCCATCCAGCCCGCCAACCTGTTCGGGTTCATCCACGATGAAGGCGTGCTCGCCCGTCACCGCCCAGCTGTGAAAGCCGCCCAGCCCGGTCTCCGCGACAATCGCCGTCTCGCCGGCCTTCAGTTGCGGCGGCCGCCCGACCGGCGCCGGCGGCGCATAACGGCTCGCCCAGGCGGCGATGGCGTCCGCGGCGTAATTGGTGTCCGCCTCCCGGCTCAGCAGATGATCGGCGTCATCCAGACTCAGAAAGCTCTTGGGATGGCGGGCGGCCACGAACAGGCGCGTGGCGTTCTCGATGCCGACCGTCTCGTCTATGGGCGAATGCGCGATCAGGAGCGCGGCCTTCATCTCGCCGACCACGGCTTCAAGCTTGTGGTCCTCGATGTCGTCCAGGAACTGCTTCTTGATGGTGAAATCGCGTCCGGCCAGCGAGACGCGGGCGGAGCCGTTGGCCTCGATCGCCTCCACCTCATCCCGACTGAAATGATGACGCACATGCTCAGCGTCCGCCGGGGCGTTCAGGGTGGCGACCGCCTTCACTTCCGGGATGGAGGGCGCCGCCGCGATGACCGCCGCGCCGCCCAGGGAATGACCGACCAGAAGACGCGGCGCCTCCTGGGTCTCGCGCAGATAATCCGCCGCCTTGATCAGGTCTTCCACATTGGAGCTGAAATTGGTGTTGGCGAAATCACCCTCGGACTGGCCCAGCCCGGTAAAGTCGAACCGCAACACGGCATAGCCATGGGTGGTCAGGCGTCGGGAAATCCGTTGAGCGGCGTGCACGTCCTTGGAGCAGGAAAAGCAATGCGCGAACAGGGCCCAGGCCCTGACCGGCCCATTCGGGCGGTCCAGCCGCGCCGCCAGAACATCGCCTGCTGCGCCTTCAAACGTGACTTTCTGCGATCGCGCCATCCCAGCCTCTCATCCTCTAATTACCGTGATGAGGTGGCGACGTCCCGCTCAGGCTTCAAGACAAGGCCTGCTCACGGTTTTGTGGGACGTTTGCGCATGGCGTTCCCCAACAGCCCGCCCCCCAGAAGCACCAGCACCACAGGCGTCACCCACAACAGGATCGTATTGGAATCCACCGGCGGACGCATCAGCACGGCATAGCCGAAACGCTGGACCAGCGCCTCGCGGACCGCGTCGTCATCAGCGCCCTGCGCCACCTGCTCGCGCACATAGCGACGCATGTCCTGCGCCTGTGCGGCGTTGGAATCGAGAATGGATTCCCCCGCGCAGACCATGCAGCGCACTTCCCGCATCAGCGCCTGGGCGCGCGCCTCGTCATCGGCGGAGAGCTGGCCTGCCGGCGCGGCTTGCGCCGCGAGGGCCAGCGCGAGGATCAGAGCCTTCATCACACCGCCTCCGCGGGCCGGGCCGACGCATCTCGCTCGACCAGGGGCGCATGGGCGCGCATCCGTCCCGTCAGCGACAACCCGCCGCCCAGAACAATGAAGATGGCCCCCAGACTCAACGACCAGATCAGCGGGTGGAAGGCGACCCGCGTTTCAAAGGCGGTCGAGCCGTCCTGACGCAGGCGCGCCTCGCCCACCGAGACATAAAGATCCCCCGCGATCGAGGATTTGAGCGCGACCTCGCGCGTGGTCTGATTGGCGCCGGCGTAGAAGCGGCGTTCGGGCGACATCACGCCGCCCTCGCCGCCATCCACCAGAATGCGCGCGCGGTCAGCCATATAATTCGGACCATCCGCGCGGCGCACGCCGTCCAGCGTCAGCTCGCGGCCCGCAATGGCGACGCTTTCGCCCGGCGCCAGCGCGATGTTCTGGTCCGGCGGACGCGAGGCGTCAGCCGCCGCGCCGAGCGCAATGAAGCCAACGCCGGCATGGGCCATGGCGCGTCCGATCACCAGAAGCTTCTGTCCGCGCGCCATGGCGACGGGCAGGAACTGGCCCAGATCCATCACGGCGCCCGAAATGGCCCAGACGCCAATGGCGCCGCCCACGATCGCCAGCGGGCTGGCTCCGGCGAACAAGAGCGCAATGATCACCGCCGCGACCGGGATCAGCATCAGCGCCGCGCGCATTTGCGAGACCGCGTTCTTCAGACCGCCATTGGACCAGGGCAGGAAGGGCGCGACGGGCATCAGAAGCGCCGCGATCAGCAGCAAGGGCGTGGCGGCGGCGTTGAAATAGGGCGCGCCGACCGAAATTGTCGCGCCCCCCATCATTTCGAGCAGCATCGGGTACAGCGTGCCCACAAGCACCACGCCCGACGTGGCCGCCAGCAGCAGGTTGTTGGCGCCGATCAGCGCTTCCTTGGACGTGGGTTCAAACCCGTCCCCTTCGCCCAGCGACCCCGCTCGCAACGCAAACAGCAGGAAGCCCGCGACCGAGGACACGCCCAGCATGCCCAGAATCCAGACCCCGCGTTCAGGATCGAGTGCGAAGGCGTGCACCGAGGTGATGACGCCCGAACGCACCAGGAAGGCGCCCAGGATGGAGAGGATATAGGCCAGAAGCGCCAGAAAGACGGTCCAGCCCGGAAAGGCGCCGCGTTTCTCCGTGGCGATGGAGGAGTGGATCAGCGCCGCGCCCAGAAGCCAGGGCATGAAGCTGGCGTTCTCGACCGGATCCCAGAACCACCAGCCGCCCCAGCCGAGCTCGTAATACGCCCAGAAGGCCCCAAGCGCGATGCCGGCGGTCAAGGCCGTCCAGGCGCCCAGCGCCCAGGGACGGATCGCAGCGGCGAGCGCCCGGCCCGGCGTCTTCTGCATCAGGCCCGCCGCGGCGATCGCGAAGGCCGTCGACAGGCCCACATAGCCCACATAGAGCATGGGCGGGTGGATCACGAGGAGCGGGTCCTGCAGGATCGGATTGAGCTCGGCGCCCTGAAGCGGCACGGGCGACAGGCGCTCGAACGGGTTGGACGCGAAAGCGAGAAAGCCGAAGAACAGGGTCTGCAGCAGCCCTTGAAAGCTCACAGCGCGCGAGCGCAAGCCGTCATCCTTCGGGCCGAAGCGGGCGAGGCCATAGCCGAACACCGCCAGAAGCAGACACCAGAGCAGCATGGAGCCTTCATGCCCGCCCCAGCTGGCGGCGATCTTGTAGGCGAGCGGTTTGTCGACCGAGGAGTTCGCCGCCACGTAGGCGATGGAGAAGTCAGACCGCAGGAAGCTCGCGATCAGCAGGATCATCGCCGCGCCCGCCGCCAGAACGGCGATTTCCGACGCAGCCTGCCCAGCCTTGACATAGGCGGTGCGGCCCACGCCGCCCGCGCCGCGCCAAGCGACGAAGATCTGCACCAGGCTCGCGAGCAGCGCCAGCGCGATCAGATAGCGTCCAAGCTCTGCAATCATGACGGACGCTCCGTTTCGGCCGGGCGATCCCCCTCGGGTCCGCCATAGCCCTCATGGTCGCCCGCCTCTTCGTGCCACATGCCGGATTCGCGCAAGGCTGCGGCGACTTCAGGCGGCATGTAGGTCTCGTCGTGCTTGGCCAGCACGGTGTCGGCGGTGAACCGACCCTCAGGATCAAACACGCCCTCGGCCACAATGCCCTGCCCTTCGCGGAACAGATCCGGCAGCGAGCCGTCATAGCTGATGCGGATTTCCCCGCCGCCATCGGTGATGGTGAAATTGGCGCCGCCGCGCGCCGGACGCTCCACGGAACCGTCGAGCACCAGACCGCCGACGCGCACGCGCTGACCGGGCTGGGGCGGGTTCTCGGCCACCATGGCGGGCGAGTAGAAGAACACCATGGCGTCGCGCATCGCGGTCATGGCGAGCGCCGCCGCCCCGACCAGGACCACACCGGCCGCCAGCGTGATCCAGAGACGTCGCTGGGCTTTTCTCATTGCTCGCTCTCCTCGACCGAAAAGGCGGTCCGCATGGCTGATATCAGGGCCAGGGCGCCGGCATTGTCTTCAAAACGCGACCGGGCGCGCTCCAGCGCCTCAAGCCCGGCCTCGGTCTGGCCCTGTGTCCAGCGCGCCCGCGCCAGCGTCAGCCAGCCTGACAGATCGTCAGGATCATCCTCAAGCCGCGCTTCCAGACGGCTCACCATCATCTCGGCAAGGTCCTCGGGCGCAACGCCCGCCGCGATGGCGTCAGCAAAGGGCGCCGCCCCGGCAGACCCCGGACCGCCTTGCGGACGGGACAGAAGGTCCGCCGCCCGCGCCGCGATCGCCGCCCGGAACGGATCGCCGTCATCCAGACGCATGATGATGTCGGACCAGACTGCGGCGGCCTCGTTGCGTTCGCCGCGGGCGTAATAGGCCGACCCCAGGAAGAAGGCCGGTTCCGGCAGGCTGGGATCAAGGGCGTTGGCCGCTTCAAAGGCCCGTTCGGCTTCCGGCGTGACCTGACCGTTATTGAGCACCACGAGCGCCTGCCCCATATCCGACAGGATGCGCGGATCCTCCTCGATCTGCAGCGCGCGCGTGAACAGGGTGACCGCTTCCAGTTCACGCTCCGTGCGTGACAGGAAACGACCCAGCAGCGTCAGGGCCTGAACATCCTCGGGGTTCTCGCGCAGGATTGCACGCAGACGCGCTTCCTGTTCCTCGGACGTTAGCTCCTCGGGATTGGTGTCCGCCAGGCGTTGAGCCACCTCGGCATAGGGCGCGCCGGGCGTCTCCGGCTCGCCATTGACGAAGTAAAATCCAAGCGCGCCCAGCAGCACGACCGGGACCATGACGAGCGAGGCCAGACGTCCTGCGCCGGCCTGTCCGGTCTTCAGGAAGGGCATGGCCAATCGCCATGCGGCCACGGCGCCGATCACCGCGGTGAGCACAATGAAGACCATCATGCTTTGCCCCGCTTGAAGGTCAGCAACAGATTGTTGGACGGCATGACCAGGCGCTCGACGCGTTCCAGGCCATGACGGCTCGCCAGCGCATCCACATCCGCCAGCGGACGCACGCCCCAACGCGGATCGCGCTGCTTGAGGCTGGCGTCAAAGTCGAGATTGGACGGCGCCGTGTCCGCCCCTTCCAGGAAAGGGCCATACAGATGCAGGGCGCCTTCCGGCGTGAGCAGTTTCGAAGCGCCGTCAAACAGCCCATCCGCCGCCTGCCAGGGCGCGATATGGATCATGTTGGCGCAATAGATCGCCTCCACGGACTCCAGTCCGTCCCACCAGCCCGGTGCGCAGACATCAAGATCGAGCGCCGGGCGAATGCGGCCTTCGGCGTCTTCCGCCCAGGCGTTCTCGCTGGCGCGGGATTTGGGATCAGGATCGCTGGGCGTCCATCTCAGATCCGGGCGCGCACTGACCACGGCGAGCGCATGCTCCCCCGTGCCGCTGGCGATCTCGAGAACGCGGGCGCCGTCGGGCAATCTCTCGCCCAGAGCGGACATGATCGGCTCACGATTGCGCGCAGCGCTCGGAGAACTCAGGCGCGCGCCGTCACTGGCGCGGTCTTCCAGGGCGATGGGAGGGGTCTTCTGTGTCATAGGGGGGTAGATAGACTGTCACCCGCCCGCTTTGAAGGCGAATTAGGCCGCTTGGACTGCGGCGGCTCGGCGCAGGAGGACTTCGCCCGCCTCCCGCATGCCCAGTACATCGAGAAAACGGGTCACTTCACGCAAGCGAGCGCGATCCGCCTCCACATCATCTGAGACATTGCGCCGCAGGCGCGCCAGGATTTCCTCGCCCAGTTTCTCGCTCGCTTCACGCAACTCGTCGAGAAGATGGGCGTGCGCATTGCCCACGGCGGCCCGCGCCGCATCATCCTTCACGCTGTACAGAAATCCGCAGACCGCTTCGGCTTCGTCGAACACGGGATCGCCCGGATGAGGAATCTCACGCGTACGCCGTCTGGGTCCCGTCTCCGGCAGGGCATGCTCGAACATGCGCCGCGCCTCTTCATGGATCGCCTCCATCTGCAGGCTGGCGGCGTTCCGGAGCTCGAACAGGCGCTTGCCCCAGGTTCCGTCCTTGCGAATGCCGATCTCGCGGGTCATGCCCACGGTCACGGCGGCGAACTGGGTCACCGCCTTCACGCAGCGCTCCACCTGTTCAGGCGTCCTGGGCGTGGTCTTGAAGCCCTTGAGATAGAATTCGGCGTCACTGAGCAGCGCCTCACCCACGCTCGACATGTCCGTATGGGTGAGCAGGAAGTCATCATCGCGCCGCGCGATACGCTCGAACACGCGCAGCATGCGCCAGGGTTTGTGCACCCGCGCCATGGTCATCAGCAGCACCCAGACCCCGGACTCCGGCAATTCCTCAATGGCCTGTTCATAGCGGTCCCGCAGCTCCGCACAGACCTCGTCATCCATCTTCTCGATCTCATCGGGCAAACCGTCGAGCGCCTCGCGCAAGGCCGGCACGCTCTTCAGAAGACCCGCAATGGAGCGTATCTCGTCAAAGTCGGTCACGCCCAGCTGATGGCGCAAGCGCTTGCTTTCCTTGGGTTCGTCCCGGAGCGAGTCCAGGGTTTCAAACATGGCTCCGGCGACCCGCACGCGGGCGTCATCCAGCGCCTCGTCATCAAGGTCATGGGAGAAGGTGGACGCGGCGTCCATGGCGGCGGCGGCGGCTTCAGGATCAAGATCGGCGCTGATCCAGCTCCACAGCGGCACCAGAAGCGCCTCCGGAATCAGCGCGCGGGACGGCTCGATCACGGAGCGGTCGCCAATGGCGTCCTTGAGAGGCAGGAAGAACTGTCGGCACGCCGCGCCCTCGGCGCCATAGCGGCAAAACTCCAGCATGCGCGCCATGCCCGGATCCATCTCCCGGGCCAGATCGACAAGACCGTCCACCCGCTCGACCGACATGTGAGCGAGCAGCATGGACAGTTTTTCGACTTTCCCCGCAGAGAGCGGCCCCATCGGATCACCAAGACAAGCACGTTGGGTAAGGAGATAACTGAACGCGGTTAATGTCAGCTTTCCACAAGAGCCGGCAACCACAAACACGCCTTCAGCCCGCCCAGCCCGGACCGGTCGAGTTCGAGCGCGCCCTCATAGGCCCGGGCCAGATCCACCACGATGGCCAGCCCGAGCCCCGTGCCCGGGGCCTGCTCATCAAGCCTGACCCCGCGCGCCAGCACGGCCTGGCTTTGCTCGGGCGTCAGCCCTGGCCCGTCATCCTCAACGCACAGATAGAGCTGGCCGTCACGCAGGCTGGCGGACACGGTCACCGCACTCGCCGCCCACTTGCAGGCATTGTCGATCAGATTGCCGAGCAATTCCTCGAGATCCTGTTTCTCGCCGCGAAACACGATCCGGCCCTCACAGGACCAGTTCAGCGTGATCCCCTGACGACCATAGATTTTCTGCAAGGTGCGTCCCAGGTCATCCAGCGTGCGGTCCACAGGCGCCCGGGCGCCGATCGTGCGGGCATGGGCCGCCGCGCGCGCCCGTCGCAAATGATGCTCGACCTGTTCGGACATCAGCCGGGTCTGCCGGTCGACCTGACGCGCCAGCGGCCCCTCCTGATCTCGCGCCTCGTTGGAAAGCACGGTCAGCGGCGTTTTCAGGGCATGCGCCAGATTGCCCACATGGGTGCGGGCCCGCTCGACAACTTCCTGGGAATGATCGAGCAGCTTGTTCAGCTCGCCGCCCAGCGTGATCAGCTCGGCGGGATAGACCCCGCTCACCCGGTCCGCGCGGCCATCCCGCACATCGGCGACCGCCCGCCCCATCCGCAGCACAGGCGCAAGGCCCACGCGCACCTGCACGAAGACGCCGACCGCCAGGGCAATGGTGAAGAGGAAGAACAATCCGGCTGAAGCCAGGCCGAAGCGCAGGATGCGCGCATTCGCCGGGCGCTGGTCCTCGCCCGCGATCACCAGCAAGGGCTGCTCCACACCCTCGATCAGAATGGCGCGGATCACCAGCCTCAGCGGTTCGCCATCGGGGCCTTTCGTCATCGAGCTGACCGGACGTCCCGGCGTGCTGAGCGCTTCACCCAGAGCCTTGTCGGGGGCGGACAAGGACGCATCGGCCAGAGACTGGGAGCGCAACGGCTCAACATCCGACGCCCCGGGCAGGGACACCTGCCAATAGCGTCCGGAGAAGGTCTGGGAGAAGCGCGGATCGATCAGGTCCTCATCGAGGCGCAGATTCAGCGCGCCGCTGACCTCGACATGGGCGATCAGCGCGTCCGCCACGCCGGTCAGACGATCTTCGAGATCGCTGAGCACGGTCTGGCGGAACAGCGCGGTCAGGGACATCGCCCCCAGTACGAGCAGCACCAGCGCCCAGCCCAGCGCCGTCAGAACCAGACGGCGCACCATCGACCCCTGGGTCACCAGGGGTGGTGATGAGGCCCCCTCACTCACTCAGCCGCCGAACTCTCGGTCTCGCCCGGATCAACCAGCCGATAGCCCAGACCGCGCACGGTCTCGATGCGGTTGGAGCCGATCTTCTTGCGCAGACGGCCGACAAACACCTCGATCGTGTTGGAATCGCGATCAAAATCCTGATCATAGATATGCTCGACCAATTCGGTCCGAGAGATCACCCGATCGCGATGGTGCATCAGATAGCTCAGCATCCGGAATTCATGGGAGGTCAGCTTGATCAGCTGGTCGCCCAGAAACACCCGTGAGCCGCGCGTATCCAGGCTCAGATCGCCGCACATCAGGGTCGAGCTCGAATGACCGGCCGCCCGGCGGGTCAGCGCCCGCAGCCGCGCCAGCAATTCCTCGGGATGGAAGGGCTTGGTCAGGTAATCATCCGCGCCTGCGTCAAAGCCCGCGACCTTCTCGCTCCAGCGGTCCCGCGCGGTCAGGATCAGCACCGGGGCGGACATGCCCGCATCGCGCCAGCGCTCGAGCACCGTCACGCCGTCCAGCTTGGGCAGGCCCAGATCCAGCACGATCGCGTCATAGGGCTCGGTCTCGCCCAGAAACAGACCATCCTCGCCATCGGCCGCCGTATCCACGGCATAGCCCGAATGGGTCAGAACATCCGACAGCTGGCGACGCAGGTCCGGATCATCTTCGACAATAAGCGCTCGCATCTCAGCGTCCTCCGCTAGCGCCGCACCCGACCGGAAATCGCATCCACGCGCACATCCAGCCGGCGGCCTTCCGGGGTCAGAATCCGGATCATGTAATAGGGATTCTCACCATTCACGAGCCGGTGCGAAAGCACTTCGGAACCGGGATAGGCCTGACGCACGGCCGCCACCGCCACCGAAACCGGCACAATGGACTGGGCCACGGCATGAGCCGCATCCTTGTGACCCTTGGCGTAGGCGGGCGCATCCGCAAGCACGGCGGCGCAGGCCAGGGTCAGGAGAAGAGTGAGAATTCGTTTCATGACAGACTTAATGACGGATCCGGGCTGAACGCATGCTGAACACGGCTGACAGGGTTTCGCCGCGAAGTTGACGCATCATGACATGAAACGCTTTCGCGGATCATAACCCGTCGGCGGCGTCCAGTCCTCGATAAAGGCTTCGAGATCGGGATCGTTGAGCGGCACGTCGATGACAAGGCGGATGATCTGGTCGCCGCGCCCGCCCTCGCTCTTGGGCGCGCCCTTGCCCCGCAGGCGCAGCTGGGCGCCCGAATTGGCGCCGGCAGGCACCCGGACCTCCACCATGCCGTCCACGGTCGGCGCCCGCACGGCGCCGCCGAACAGCGCTTCTTTCAGCGAGATGGGCAGGTCGAGGCGAATATTGTCGCCCTCGCGTCGGAACCAGGGATGCTCGGCGATGACGATCTCGATCAGCGCATCCCCCGCCGGTCCGCCATCGCGCCCCGGATGTCCCTGCCCGCGCAGACGCAGCACCTTGCCGCTCTCCACGCCTGCCGGCACGCCCACTTCCAGCGACTTGCCATTGGGCAGGCTGACGCGCTTCTTCGCGCCCTTCATCGCCTCTTCAAAGCTGACCGACAGACGCGCCTTGATCTCTGCGCCGCGCATGGGCTGGGCGCGTTGCCGCGCGCCGCCGAAATCGGTGAACAGATCGGAGAACAGATCCCCCAGATCCTCGAACCGGCCGCTGGGGCCGCGATCGCCGGGGCCTCCGCCGGGGCGTGAGCGGAAATGATACGCCGGACGCTCCTGGCCCTGCGCATCAATCTCGCCCTGGTCAAACCGGGCGCGCTGTTCGGGGTCGGACAATAGCTTGAACGCCTGGGTGACGTCCTTGAACTTCTCCTCCGCCGCCTTGTCGTCGGGGCGTGCGTCAGGGTGCAAGGCCTTCGCCAGCTTGCGGTAGGCGCGCCGGATCTCGTCGGCGCTCGCTGTGCGGGACACGCCCAGAATCGCATAGGGGTCAGTCATCATGGCCGTCGTGATAGCAGTCCATCGCCAGTCGGGCGAGCATCAGGGCGCACCCGTTTGGCGCATATCTGTAGGTTCAGGCTCATATCTGCAAGACAGACGCCAGACCAGGGCCGTAGCGCTCCGAGATCTGACGAACCTCGAAGCCGTGACCCGCCCCTTCTGAGGGCAGGTCTTCGCGCCGTAGGTCGAGCTGCGGCGCCGCGCATGTCCAGGCCCGGACCACCTCCCCCTCAGCCCCGATGAGCGTGACCTGATACGCTTCGCGCGTCTCACCCAGCGGCGCCTCCACGCCCTGCCAGCGATCCCCGCCGATCCGGGTGCGCCGGACCCAGCTCAGACGCAGCCCGTCCGCCCGATCCTCAAGCTTCAGATGCACGGGGGAGAGCGGGCGCAGATCCCGGCCCTCATAGGTCGCCGTCAGCCGACGGGCCCGGGCGTCACTGCGCCGAACGCCGGCCGGGACGGCAAGGACCTCCAGCTCTGCGCCGCATTCGGCGTCTCGCACCGGCAGAACGCCCACCGCCCCGTCGAGAATGACAATGCTCGCTCCCCCACTCGCCCCGGGCGCAGGAGAGCCGCCCAGGCCGCGCAGGAGCCCGGTGAGCGTCCAGACGCCCTCCGCTTCAATCTGCGCGGTCTCGTACCCGATCACCTCCCAACCGTCTGACGTCTCGAGCGCCAGGCGATTGGCGCCCGCCAGAACAGCCAGCCGGGAGCGGCTCTCCAGTGCGCCCTCCGCCAGCCGAAGCCGCAGCCTGGCGTCGCGCCGCCAGCGGCCTTCGGGACCCGGCGGCATATCCTCCAGCAGAACTCCGGTCCTTGCCGGCTGCACCAGGCTCAGTCGCGCTTCCATGCTGTCGATGTCAGCGCCTGCAAAAACCTGGACCGTTCCCGGCCAGGGCTTGCTCCAGGCCGCTGCAAGCAATCCGTTCCGCGCGACCTCCGCCTCGTGATCCAGCGGCAGGTCCAGCAGGCGCAGCAAGGGGCGACCGATGGTGTCCGGGGCGGGCCCGCGAACCGGGTCCGGCCCGGACAGCGTCGCCGCCCCGCCCTCCACGCGCCCAAGACGCGCCTGACGCACGCTTGTCCCCTCCAGCGCCTCCAGTCGCCAGACACGTCCGGCGTCCGGGCGCACCGGATCCCCCGGCTCCAGTCGCGCCAGTGAGGGCGGCAGGGCCGTCAGGAGACTGTCGCCCTCGCTGCGCGCCCGGTTCAGGAGCCCCCGCGCCCAGGCCTGCGCCTGCAGCCGATCCGCCAGCACGGGCGCGGTCAGGGCGACAACGCCATGGCTGAGGTGATCCAGCCCGCGCGCCATCACCGCGGCGGGGGCGTATGCGCCTTCATCGGCAATGAGGGTGAGTTGCGCATCCCTGGGGATCGTTTCGGCCGATGCGCGCGTGAACGCCAGACCGTCCGTTCCTGCGGGCAGATGATCGCTGAGCAGCGCCGTGGCCGCGCCCTGCGGCGCCAGGGGCAGGCAGACCGGACCGCGGCTGCGATCCGTCAGGGTGAAGCCGAACACGGTCGCCAGCGTCGCAATCACATCGCGGGCGCGTTGCGGACGATCAATCATGAAACCGGCGAGCACGCCGTCCAGCATCGACACATCCAGCGGCTCCAGCCCCGCCCGTCGCGCCACGTCCTGCACGACAACGCCCAACGAAGAATGCCCTGCGCGCCCTGTCAGCCAGTGCCCGCGCCGCCAGTTGCCGCCATCGCTCCACACATCCTCGCGCGTTGGAAATTCAGGGAAAGGCCGCCCGTCCCAGCACCAGACATGGCTGCGCGCGCAATCCAGCATCGGCCCGCCATAGGCCGGGGAGACCGGATTGCGGCCCTGCTCTGGCGCCCAATAGTCCAGCAGCGTCTCGATATAGCGGCGCTGGATCAGGTCATCGCGCGCGCCGGTCGAGAAATGCGGCGCCGCGCTTTCCATGCTTTTGGGATCGAGGAAGACATTGGGCTGGTTCGAGCCCTTGTCGACCGCCGGGCAGCCCAGCTCGACAAAACGGATCGGCTTCAGGCCCGGCGTCCAGTCCGTGGGCATGCTGGCGCGCACCCCGTCCACCCGGTCATGATGGGCGTTCGACCACCAGTCGGGCAGGCGCTTATAGGCCCAGATCCAGTCCTCCCCATACGCGCCGTCGCTGATGGGGGTGCGACTCTGCGCCTGACGGTCGGCGTCGCTGGCGTAATACCAGTCACCGCCCTCGCCGCCCTCGACATTCGCGCTCAGATAGGCGCGGTCATGGATCGATCCCGCAGCAGCGTCCGCATGGGCCTCGCCCTCGCGCCAGTCCGACAGCGGGCCGTACCAGTCGATCCCGATATAATCCACATCCGGATCGGCCCAGAGCGGATCGAGATGAAACAGGCGGTCCCCGGACCCGTCCGACGGCGCATGGCCGGCATATTCGGACCAATCCGCCGCATAGGAGAGCTTCACATCCGGCCCGACCAGCGCCCGCACCTCACTCGCCAACGCCTTCAGGCGCTCAACTGCAGGATAGGTCGTGCGGCTTGATCGCACCTGATTGAGCGCCACCATCTCAGAGCCGATCAGCAGGCTTTCCACCCCGCCGGCCGCCTTCGCCAGCATGGCATGGTGCAGGATGAAGCGGTCAAAGCCCCAATCCTCCGCCCCCGAATAACGCACCTCATCGCCCGACAGGCTGAAGTCCGGCGCCCTCGCGCCGCCAAAGAAGGCGTCCACCTGCGCCGTTGCTGTCGCGCTCTGATCGGGGCTGCCCGGCCGGCCCGGCGCCGGGCTCGAACTGATCCGTCCCCGCCAGGGATAGGCGGGCTGAAAGCCGCCGTCATGAGGGTCTTCGGTCAGCGTTTGGCCGGGAATATCCATCAGGATGAAGGGATAGAGCGTGACTTCGTAGCCGCGCTGCTTGAGCGCCCGGATGCAGGCGATCACCGTGTCGTCAGACGGCGTGCCGCCATAGACCGGGGCGTCGTCCTTCTGCGACACCTGATGCGCGCTCGCCCGATCCAGCCCCGCCACACGCCAGCTCAGCGGACGGGTCCGCTTCTCGCGCGTCTCGACGCCGGGCCGGATCCGGCACTGATCGCAGCGCAGATCGGTCCCGAACCAGCTCGTCACCAGCGCGACGGATCTCACATTCGGCAGGCGCGCTTCCATATCATCGAGCGCCGCATCGAGATTGGTGAAGGCGCGGCTGGTGTGGACGTTCTCGGCCCGCTCTTCCCCCTCGCGCACTTCGCGAAAGACCGGCTCGGTGGCGTAGGCGAACTCGCCCGAGGCCGGGATCAGGCACACGCCCTGCACAAGCTGTTCGAGCTGCGGCGCTTCGCTTTGATCAGCCCCCGCGCCCAGCACCTCAAAGCTCAAGTTTGGCAGGCGCGCGCCAAAGCCATCGAGCGGCAGGTCTTCAAACACCATGTAGGCGAGCCCGCGATAGGCGGGCGCTGAGCCCTCCACCGCCTCGATCAGCGGGTCGGGCGCCTGATCCTCCCGTCCTGTGTGAAGCCGCATCACGGCGGCGTCGTGGCTCAGGGTCTCACCGTTGGCCCAGATACGCCCCACGCCCGAGATCGGACCCTCGCACAGCGCCACGGCGAAGCTGGCGGCATACGCATACTCGGTCAGCTCCGGCCCGCCCTTGCCGCCGCCTGAACTGCGTGCGGATTCGGTCACGGGCCCCATCCAGATCACCTGCCCGGAGAGACGCATACGCCCATAGACGATGGGTACGAAGGCGCCCTCGGTCGAGGTCTGAACGTTCAGACCCTCGAGGCGCGGGCCTTCACGGTCGGGTGCAAACAGATCGCCGACAAATGTCGACACGCCCGCTTGCAGAAAGGACGCCCCCGCCTGTCCGGCGGCGGTCAGGAGAAGCTGGCCCATAAGGTCCTCGCACTAATTTTGAGGGAAGGCATAGGCGCCCGAAATCCGGCGCCGCCAGAACGGCCCCAGCGCGGTCTCGCACACGCTCTGCCCGCGCCAGGCGTGCAGGATGCGATCGGGTTCACTCAAGATCGCGCAATGGCGGGCAAAGCCGTTCGGCGCATAGCGAAACAGCAGCACGTCGCCGGGCCGGGCATGCAAGGCTTCAAGCGGAACCAGCCAGCGCCCCGCCGCGGCGCTCAAGGTGTCGATGCCTGTGCGTTCGGACCAGTCCGGCGCATAGGGCGGCAGGACTTCGGGTTCGGGTCCGCACAGAGCCCGCCACACTCCGCGCACCAGGCCCAGACAGTCACAGCCCGCGCCCTTCACGCTCATCTGATGATGGTAGGGCGTGCCGATCCAGCTGCGCGCTTCGGAGAGGATCAGGGCTCTCATCGCCGCGCGCTCACGGGCCGGACCAAGGCGTCATTGCCCGGCATGTGCGGGCAGCCGCGAAAGTTCAACGCGTTGTTGAAGCGGGAGGCGCAGGTTTCAAAGCGCTTGTCACAGCCCCTGTTCAAATGCACCGCCTGTCCCACCGTCACACCTTCGGGCACGGCGCCCTCAAGCTCGATCACCCGCTCGGCGCCCTCATTCCGCGCCGACACGATGCGCTGATCAGGCCAGCTCGCGCCCGGCCAGCTCAGCACCCCGTGGATCAGCGCGGACGCATCCAGGCTGCTCGCGCCGCTGACCCTCATGGCCCGCGCGGTGATCTGTTCAGACACAGCGCCCTCCGCCCGGCGCCCGGCGGCGTCCAGATCGACGCCGCAGCGCGCATCCCCCAGCTCCGCATCACACAAGCGCGAAAAGGCCCACCCGATGGTGCGATTGAGGCGCGCGCTCAAGCCTGAAACATCCGCTTCAAAGCCCTGATCTCCATGGCGGATCTCGCCCAGCTCGCCAGTGAAGGCGCGCCAGAATAGCGATGGCTCGGTCCAGTCGACGCGATAAAGCGCCAGCCCCGCCCCGTCCCAGACGCCGGCGGCAATGTCCGCGCGCGTGATGACGCCGGAGTCGAGCTGACCGAACACGGCGCCGCGAGCGGGCGCGCCGCCCGTCTCGCTGCGCAGATCGCCATGCGAAAATCCCGAGACAGGCTCGCAATTTACGCCCTCAAGCTCCAGCGCCTGGTCATGGTCGGTGAAACCGAACCTCGCGCCATCCCGTCGGGTCAGGATCCAGACCCAGCACAGGGTCGTGACGCCCGCATCGAGCATCGCCTGCAAGGCCGGTGGAATGTCGATCATGCGACCTCCAACAAAAAACCCCGACGCACGCGCCGGGGTCACAAAGCAACATCATTTCAGACTGAGCACCCCGAGCCTGAAAGGCCCGCAAGCGCGACCGCGCGCCCGCAGCGAAGCGAGGAACTCTCAAAACCGAGCCTGAAAGGCTCGCAAGGCCAAAGGCCGCCCGCAGCTTTAGCGAGGACTGACCGAACGGAGTGAGGGAAAACAGAGAAAAGTCGTCAGCGCGACTGCATCATTCCTCAAACGCCGCGCAGGGCGCTTCAGGCTCCAGATGACAGCCCGCTTCCATATAGGGTTTGAGCCGCCCCTCGATGAAATGCACCCAGACGCGACGGACGATGCCCGCAAGCTCCTCATCCACCTCGCCCGTGATTGCGAGATCGACGGTGAAGCGCGTCTCGTCCGGGTTTTCGCCCTCTTCCAGGGTCCAGCTCGACACCAGCTGCACGGCCCGCCCGCTCAGGCCCAGCGGGCCATCCAGCCGAAGCTGTTCGGGCGCCCGCACGAAGATCACCCGCGCATGGACCACGCCATCAGGCTGTCCCGCTTCAAAGCGCTCATAGAACAGGCCGCCCACTTCGGGCTCGATCACCAGCTCCGCCGGTCCCGGCCAGAAGGTGTGATCCCACCAGGGCGAGACATCGCCGGTCGCCGCCTCGAACACCTCCGCGCGCGGCGCCGCGATCTCCACAATGATCTGGCTGCGAAAGCCCTGCACCTCGAACGCCTCAAGGGCGGGCGCTTCGGGCGCGGCCTGCAGAAGCGTCAATGCGGCAATCCAAGCGATCATGTCATTCTCCCCAGTCTGCCCGACCATGAGGGCGCTGAACTGCGCGCCTGTCCAGCCCTAAAGCCGGACTTCCAGCAAGGGGACCGACGCAATCAGGGCGCCGCCGCCTTCCAGACTCGCCTCGATCTGGTCGACGTCGAACCGGGTCGGCACGTCAAAGCGAAACCCCGCGGTGATCAGGGCGCCGTCGGCGGGCGGCGCTGCGAAGACAATCCAGCCATCCGGCTCCAGCCCGAAACCGGTCTCCACGCCGTCCACCGCCACGCGCAGGCTGTCAGGCTGTGGATGGGTGATCGGACGCCGCCAGGCGTTGGCCGCATCGCCATAGGCCTTGGACAGCTGAAAGCGCGTACGGGCGCCATCCCCGGTCCCGATCCCCTGATCGAACGGTCCGGGCGCCTGACCGCTCGGCCCCGAGCTGTGATCGAACGGATCGGTGAAGCGGAACGCATGAAGCCGGCCTCGCCGCGCCTCGAAGAAGGCGACAAGCCTGGCCAGATCCGCCTGCGACCTCACCCCCGGCGCCGCATCCCAGCGCCGCCGGGAATCGCGCCAGACGGCGTTGCGCTCCTCACGGCCCGAATTGAGCGTGACGATCTCAGTGCGCCGCTCCGGCCCGCCGCGCGCATTAAGCCCGATCGAGAGCGGGAATCGCACATCGTGAAACCCGCTCATAGCTGGCGCCCTCCGCGTTGCACCGCCCGCGCCACCGCCGCCGCGATCTGGCTTTCAGAGCGCCGTACGCTCTCAAGCGGTCCGCCCTGGGTGTTGATGGTGATCGAGATCGGCGCCGCGCCGAGAGCTGAAATCGCTCCGGACTGGCTCGGCGTGAACACCTCCGGTCCCCGCTCGCCGACCAGATAGCGCTCGCCCGCCAGCACCGGCCCGCCCTCGGCGCGCTGGCCCAGCACCCCGCCCAGAAGGCTCGCCGCATTCCCCAGAAGCCCGGAGACGGGCTGCAGCACGAACTGATCGAGTGCGATCTGCGCAAAGCTCTGGGCGATCTGTTCAGCCAGCGCGGAAAAGCTCAATTCGCCCGACCGCGCCGCCCCTTCAAGGCTGTTGGCGATGTCCCGCCCGGCGCTCTCAAACGCCTCTGACAGGGCGTGCGCCGCCAGCGTCCCTTCGCGCGCCGTCTCTTTAAGTTCGCTGCGCGCCGCGCTGGCGCCGGAGGCCAGCTCGGACAGATCAAAGGTGTCGGTCATGTTTCGCTCCATCGGGATAACGCCGCATCAGCGTGTCGAGCACACTCCGGTCCGGCGGCGGCAGGGCGCCCGGCGCCAGAGCTGCGCACAGCGCCCGCCACTCAAGAACCGACAGGCGCCAGAACAGCTCCGGGTTCAGCCCGAAGCGCAGCACCCCCAGCGCGAACCAGCCCCGCCAGTGCGGGCTCATTTGAGGTTCGCCTCAAAACAGGCCAGGACCGCCTGCGCGGCTTCCGCCGGCGCCACGGACTGCGCCAGCACGTCGGCTTCTGCGTGACCGCCCGCCCGCAATACCGCGGTCAGGACCGCCGTCAGATCCGTCGCCGTCAGGGCACGGAACCGCGCCGCCAGCGCCTCCATGCCGTCAACATCCAGCACATGCTCGATCTCCATCAGGGCCGCGAGCGACAGGCGCAATTGAACCGTCGTCTCGCCCAAACGGGCCGAGACAGTTCCAGGTTGAGAGATTGTCATGTGAAAGCCCCAGAGTTCGGGTTTAGTCTCGGCGCAGGATCCCAGCTCAAGGATGACCCATGCGCCGCGCTCTCGCCCTCCTCGCCCTCGCCTCGCCGCTTGTTCTGTGCGGCTGTGAAAGCGTGTTCGAAGAGGTCTATGACGAGCGCTATGAGGATGAATGCGAGGAATTGCGCAATCCCGACGCCTATCGCGCCTGCCTCAATGATCTTGAGGACCATCGGCGCCAGCGCGAGATCGAGGATCGCAATTCATAACGGCGCAAAGCTCAGCGCGCCGGCGGAGCTGAGTGAGATCGAATAGCTCGCCTCGCCGTCATGACGGCCGGAATATTCCAGCGCCGTGACCAGGAACGGGCCTTCGATGACGCCGAAATCCGGCACGATCACCTGAAAGCTGCGCCGGGCCTGATCAAAGAACACGCCGCGCACCGTCTCGTCCGCCGCGCTGTCCACGAATATCCCCGCGCCCGAAATCGCCGCCTGACGCACCCCGGCGCCGTCCAGCAATTCACGCCAGCGCCCCGGACTGTCGGCATGGGTGACATCCACCGCCCGCGCGTTCAGGGAAAGCGTTTTCGCCCGTAAACCCGCGAGACTCGTGAACGTTTCGGGCGATCCGCCATCGCCGATTTTCAGCAAGACACCCTTGCCCGCCTGCGCCGTCATGGCCTGTCTCCTTGAGTTTGAAGTAGCGCCCTCACCCGCGCCAGCCCCTGCATCACGCGGCTGTCAGACGTTGAGAACAGATCGGCGTAGACGACCCGCGCATGGATCGCCGTATGGGGCGGCTCCAGCGCCAGGGACGCCGTATCGAGCGCCGTGCGGATCGCGCCCAGCGCCTGTTTGATCGCCTCGGCGTCATCGCGTCGGCCCCTTATCAGAAGGGTCTGGCGCAATTCGATCAGGCTGGTTTCGCTGGCGTCCGCGGCCTCACTTTCCACGCGTCCCAGATAAAGGAAAGGATAGCGCACGCCCGAGCGCGGCAGGTCAAACACCCGCTCGCCGAGGACCGTCGCCACGCCTGCATCCGCGAGAAAATGGTCCAGAAGTCCGCTCTGGAAGGCGGCTTCCGCGCTCATAGCCGCACCCGTTCAAACGGCGCGAGCAGACGGTCGACCATGTCCGGCGCAGGCGGGCTCTCGCCGCCCTCGCCCCGGTCCGCGCCATAGCTCGCCGCGACCAGATGCAGGATCGCCGCGCGCAAGGGCGCGGGAACCTCGTCCGGCGTTTCGCCATAGCCGGCGGTGAAGTCGATCTCGATGCCGCCAGCTCGAATATCCGGCCGGGGCAAAGCAAAAGGCAGGAGGGCCACCAGCCGTCCCGGCTCACCCGTCTCCACCCGGTATTCCGCAGAATTCCAGTCGGTCAGGTCGCCGTTACGGCCTCGCACCCTGACCGCCTCGACGCTGATCAGCGGCGCCCGCTTGAGCTGAACCGCCAGCCCCGATGCGCTCAACCGGTCCCGCGGCCAGTCCTCCAGCCGCTCGCGCCAGCTCTGGGTGATCAGCGCCAGCCCGGTCCGGGTTTCGACATGCTCGCAGGCGCTTTCGATCAGATCGGCGATCAGGGCGTCATCCTCGGAATGGCTCACCCGCAGCCAGGCTTTCGCCGCCTCCACGCTGACCGGTTCGGTCGCGGGCGGCGTGGTTCGCGTCAGGCTCATCGCGTCGCCTCCTTTTCAAAAAGCAAAGCCCCGGCGCTATGGCCGGGGCTTTGAGGTGGGGAGAGAGGGTTTGATCAGGCGGCGAATTTCAGGAGCTTGATCGCGTCGAAATCCTGCACGCCGCCGCCGACGCGGCGGGTGGTGTAGAAGAGAACGTAAGGCTTGGCGGAATAGGGATCGCGCAGCACCTGAACACCCTGGCGGTCCACCACCAGATAGCCGCGCTCGAAATCACCGAACGCAATCGAGAAGCTGTTGGCGCCGATATCGGGCATGTCCTCGGCCTCGGTGACGGGATAGCCCATCAGGCTGGCGGACTGGCCCGCGCTCTGGGCGGGCTGCCAGATATATTGCCCGTCCGCATCCTTGAACTTGCGCACGGCGGACACCGTGGCGCGGTTCATCACGAACCTTCCCTTGGCGCGATAGCTGGTCTTGGGCGCATAGATGAGATCAATCAGCGCATCCGCCGGGTCAGAGGCGGAGAAGCCGCCCGACACGCCCGTGGCGACAAAGCCCAGCTTGCCCCAGCTCTCCGAACCGACTGCCGCGACCTCATAATCGAGAAAGCCGCGCGGCTTGTTCACGCCATCGCCCAACACAAACGCCCGGCCCTCGGCTTCGGCGAACACGTCACGCACTTCCTCGGCCAGCCATTGCTCGAGATCCACCAGCGCATCATCGAGGATCGCCGGGGTGGCGGCGGGCATGGCGTAGAGCTCGGCTGTCGGGAACTCCAGAAGCTCCAGCGCGGAGGCGTCCGTTTCAGGCCGGCTCGCCGTCTCAGCCGCCCAGGCGCCGGTCGCGCCGCCCGCGCTGACAGGTTTGCGGAAGGTATGCGATGTCGTCTGCTTCACCGTGGCGATGGAGCGGATCGGGCTCACCTCGCGGATCAGGCGTTCAATGCGGGTTTCCAGCTCCGCCGGCGCCACATGGCCCCCCGTCGCGCCCGACTGCCCCGACAGCGCCTTGAGATCGAGCGCCGACGCAGACCCGGTGCGCAGGAAATCGCCCCAGCCCGTGCTCTTGATCGAGGCGCCGGACAGGTCCGGCCTCGCCGCTTCCCGGCTCAGACGATCCAGACGCGATTTGGCTTCATCGAGCGCGGCGTCGATGCGGTTCACCTTCTCGGTGATCAGCGGATCCGCGCCGGTCTTGGATTCCAGCGCATCCAGCCGCTGGTCATTGGCCTCTTTGAAGTGTTCGAACGCGGCCAGCATGTCGGCCATGGCGGCGCGCGTCTCGGCGGAGGGAACCGCCATCTTGGTTTCCCGGCTCATGAGTGTCCTTTCTGACTGGGAAGGAAAAGGCGGTCAGGCCGCCGACGCGGACAGCCGCGCCTTGGAAGGCTCCACAACGCGCAACCGCGCCTGAGCCAGCATGGGGAAGGTCACGATCGACACCTCCCACAGATCCAGTTGAAGCAGATCGCGCCCGCCGCCCGGTCGGGGCGCGGAGCGGATCGTGCGAAATCCGATGGAGAGGCCGTCAACAGCCCCCTCGGCCACCAGCCCCAAAGCGGCCTTGCCGCGCGGGGCGGTCGACAGAATGCGGCCGCGGACATAAAGCCCGCGGCCATCCTCGGCGATCTCGTCCCAGACCCCGACGGGTTCGGTCGCGTCATGCTGGAACAGCATGCGCACCCCGTTCGGACCGCGCGCCTTGAGCCCCTCTGCAAAGGCCCCGGCGCGGACGAGATCGCCGCCCTGATCCTCGATATCAAACAGGCTGGCATAGCCCGCCACCTCCAGCGTCTCGCCAGAGCGCTTCAGCGCCTGCATCGGCGTCTCCATTGTCAAAAGGGGCGGACCTCAGTCCTCTTCGAGCCGACGCTCGATGCGTTCGAGCGCGGCGCGGGAATAGGCCGCGTGCGCTTCCAGCCGCGCCAGACGCTCGGCCACCGGCGCAGACGCATCCGCGCGGGTTTCAAGCTGATCGAGCCGCTCATTCGCCGCCCCGGTCCACATCAGGGCGCCCGCAGTCTGAAGCGTCAAAGCGAGGATGACGCCCAGCGTAATGGATCGATCGAGCCGCCACGGACTGATCGTGTGTGACGTCTCGGTCATTGATCGCCTCCATGCGGGGCCAGACCCAGAAGGCTGCGCTTCTCGTCGTCGGTTAGAAACTCCGCCGAGGCCACCCTGGCCCAGCGCGCCGCGCGTTCGTCGGTGAAGGCGGGCAGGCCGTCTTCATCCACACAGAGCTTCGGGTCCTCGCCCAGCCAGGGCGCCAGAAAGCGATTGAGCGCCATAGCGCAACTCTTCGCCAGCGGCAGCACCGTCTGGCGATAAAACGCCTGATTGGCCTCGCGATAATTGGAATAGGTGTTGTCGCCGGGAAGGCCCAGCAGCATGGGCGGCACGCCGAAGGCCAGCGCGATTTCTCGCGCCGCCTCACGCCTTGCCTCGATGAAATCCATCTCGGCGGGGGAATGCCCCATCGGCTTCCAATCAAGCCCGCCTTCCAAGAGCAGGGGCCGCCCGGCGTTCTCGGCGCCGGTGTACAGGCTCTCAAGCTCCCCCTTCAGGCGCTCGAACTGATCGGGCGTCAAACGCCCCTGCCCGTCGCTTCCGGTCTTCACCACCAGCGCGCCAGAGGGCCGTGCGGCGTTATCGAGCAATGCTTTCGCCCAGGCGCCGCCCGCCGCGTGGACATCGACGGCCCTTGCCGCCGCCTCCATGGGCGACAGGCCATAATGATCATCGGTGGGGTGAAAGCGCTTGAGATGCAGGACGGGCGAGCGGCCCGAGGCGCGATCGCGTTGAAACACTTCCGCGCCCGACGTAGTGCGGTACTCCCAGCCCTCGGCCCAGCCCTTGGGCCCGGTCATTACCCGAACCCGGTCAGGCCGCAGCGCATACAGCGACGGCGCCCCGGTCTCAAAACCCGTCAGATGCAGATAGGCATCGCCCGCCACCTGAAGATGGCTCTGGACCATGTCGATCAGTTCGGGACCGGACTGGTCCGGGTTTGGCGCAGTCAGCAGCGCCAAGGCCGCCTCCCCCGCCCGGCCCTCACCCGCCTTGAACGAGGTCGCGGCGACCGCTTCAGCGACCAGCCGGACGCAGCGATGGGCGACGGCGTTGCGGGCATAGCCCTCGGTCGCGAAAGCGGCATAGCCGCGCGGGCTCCAGCTCGCCCCCGTTCCGAAGCCGAGCGCAAGGGTTCGCCCGGCCGCCTTGCGACCGAGACCCAGCCATTGCTTGAGCATGGCGTTCTCCTGTTGGTTTAAAGCCGCCGCAGCCTGGGGCTGGCGGCCTGTGGGGTCAGGGCGGCGATGGCCCAGACCAGCGCATCCACTCGGTCCGGGCTGCCGTGTTGATCGGGCGCGCCAAAGGCGCACATCTGGTCTTCCAATGCCGGGAGCCGCCCGGCATGGCGCACCCGGCCCCTGGCGTAGAGCGCGGCGACGGGTTCGGCTCTTGCCCGCTTGCCGCGGCTCGCATGCACCAGCCTGATCGGCAGGTCGGGCGCTGCGGCCTGCAACACGGCGCGGACCATGTCCCCGCCCTGATTGGCTTCGGCCACCACCCAGTCCGCATCCACCGCGTCAAAGGCTTCGGCCACTCTTGCCGCCCAGACTTCAGGCCGAGCTTGCAGGCTCATATCCTTGAGGACAACAAGCCGGGCGTCCCGGCCCAAACCCGCGACGCCCGCCGCGATGATCCCGCATTCATCTCCCGTTGCGCTCGCTGGCGGATCGACCGCCACCACGACGCGTTCAGGCTCAAAGGCGGGCAGACCCAGCGCCTGATCGATCAGGTCCCGCGTCCACAAGGCGCCGTCAGGATCATCGATCAGAACGCCCTCAAGCTCCTGCCGGGCCAGCCGCGAGGCGCCATAGCGATCCGTCATCGCGGCGACAAAGCCCGGCGCCAGATTGGCGGCGTTCGCCTGTGTGGCCGCATGGGTCATGACCACGCCAGCTTGTTTGAGCAGCGCCTTCAACGCCGGTATGGGCCTGGGAGTCGTCGTGATCATCAGTCTGGGATCTTCACCCAGCCGAAGCCCCAGCCCCAGCATGTCGAGCGTCTCCTGCGGGCGGGTCCAGGCGGCGAACTCATCCACCCAGGCGCAATCAAATTGCGGCCCGCGCAAGCCGTCCGGATCTTCGGAGGAGAAGCCATGGGCTTCCGCTCCGTTCGGCCAGATCAAACGATGCCGGCTGGCCTCATAGCGGGGGCGTTCGTCCGCCTCGCCGATATTGAGAAAGCCTGACGGGCCGGACACCATCACCTCGCGCACATCGGAAAAGGTCGGCGCCACCAGCGCGATCCGCCTGCGTCCCGCTATCACCTGTGCGCGTATCCATTCGGCCCCGGCGCGGGTCTTGCCCGCCCCCCGGCCGCCCAGAAACAGCCAGATGCGCCAGTCGCCCGGTGGCGGTTTCTGTTCATCGCGCGCCCAGAACGCCCAGCTATTAGCGACGCGCCTGATCTCCTCCGGCGTCTGATTGTGCACCCATGCCCTTCGCTCTGAGATGCTCTGCAAGGCGATCGAGTCGGCGATCAACTTCGGCGTAATAGTCTCGTTTCTCACCTTGGGGCGCCTCCGCCTGTGCGGCGGGCGTAGCGCCCGTCTTCTGTTCGGTCATGGTCTCGCTCCATTGTTTCAGATCGCGTCCCGCGCGGATCAGCGCAGCAATGGTCCGGGCCTGTTTTTCCGCCTGCGCGGCATCGCCCTCATCGAGCCGCGCCATGGCCCGTTCCAGGCGCCGGTTCAGCTCGGCGATCAGGCGCACCGGCGCCGGGGCCGGAAAGTTTTCATCGATCCAGCCGCATCGCAGTATGATTGTGCTGGCTTTCAGCCCATAGGCCTCCGCCAATGCGTCAGCGCTTTCACCGGCCCGCCAGCCTTCATGAATGGCGATCCAGTCAAAGCGTCGCCCGCCCGTCCGTTTCGGCGCCGGGTCAGGCGTCTTCGGGTTCATTTCGACCATGCCTGAAGACTAGGCGATAACCGCCCCGGTCGGATTGATCGCGCACAAAAACCGCCAACGCTCTAAGACATCGGCGGTTCCTGGTTCTCAACTTCGGGATTGGCGCGGATTTATTCCGGCTTTGCGTCCTGCCGGGCGACGATATGGTGCTCGAGATCGTCCTCATGGACGATGTTCTCGCTGATAAGCGTGCCTTTGACCGAATGCCCGGCCTCGATCACGCTATTGGGGTCGCCGGTCTTCAGCGGATGCCAGTCGGGCAGGTCCTTGCCCTCATGCAGCAAGCGATAGGCGCAGGTTTCCGGCATCCATTTGAGCTGGGCGATATTGTCCGCGCTCAGGCGGACGCAGCCGGGGACCTTGCTTTGGCGATTGGCGTAGTCCGAACAGCGAATGGTGTTCAGGTCCAAGAGCTTGCAGCCCACATTGGTGCGCCAGAAGGTGTCCGGATCGTCCTCATCGCCCAGGATGACGACGCAGCACTTGCCGCAGCCATCACACAGGGACTCCCATTCACTCACGCTCATTTCAGAAAGCGTCTTGCGTTCGTAGAAAGGACGAGTATCGCTCATCGCCTGAATTTAGCCGTGATCAGCTGTTCTTGAGATCATTCCCAATACGCCCGTCCGGGCGGCAAACCTGTCGAGGCTCGCCATCACCTTCCGTGCCGATCAAAAGCCCTCCCCATGGACCCGGCTGAAATCCCGCTGGCGCCTGGTCGCCCTGGTCACGGCGCAGATCGTGATCCTGGTCGGGCTGATCAGCGGGATCGCCTTCTGGCGTTGGGCCTACCACGACTTGCCGTCGGTTCCAACTACCGCACAAGAGTTGTGGAGCGTCCGGCGCGAACCGGCAGTGACCGTACTGGCGGAGAATGGCGCAATCCTGGGTCAGCGCGGTCCGCTCTATGCGCGCCCGGTGCGGCTGGACGACCTGCCCGACCATGTGCCCCAGGCCTTCCTGGCGGTCGAGGACCGGCGCTTTTACGAGCATGACGGCTTTGACGAACGCGGCTTTGCCCGCGCCATGTGGGCGAATGTGCGCGCCGGCGGCCTTGTTCAGGGGGGCTCGACCCTGACCATGCAGCTGGTGAAGAACCTGATCCTCAGCCCCGAACGCACGATCCGGCGCAAGATCCAGGAAATCCGCATCGCCACCGAGCTCGAGGACAATCTGACCAAGCAGGAGATCCTCGAGCTCTATCTCAACCGGGTCTATCTGGGCGATCAGGCCTATGGCGTGGAAGCCGCCGCGCGGCGCTATTTCAACAAGCCCGCCAGCGATCTGACCCTGTCAGAAGCGGCGCTTCTGGCGGCCCTGCCCAAGGCGCCCTCGCGCCTCGCGCCCACCTCGAACCTGCCCGCCGCCCGCGCCCGCGCCGCCGAGGTGCTCTATGACATGCTCGACGCCGGTTTCATTGACGAGACCGCCTATCAGGACGCCCTCGAGAACCCGGCGGAGCTGGCCGCCGGGGATGAAAGCTTTGAACCGGGCGCTTTCGGCTATGTGTTCGATCAGGCCCTCGCCGAAGCGCGCCAGCACCTGGGCGACGCGGCGGACACGCCCGACCTTGTCATCCGCACCAGTGTCAGCGTCAGCGCCCAGACCGCCGCCGAGCGCGCCGTCGCCGCGGTGATGGATCTGCAGGCCGAGGCGCGCAACGCCGATGAAGCCGCACTGGTGGCGATGGATCCGCAAGGCCGGGTGCGGGCGATGGTGGGCGGGCGCAATTATGCCGACAGCCAGTATAACCGCGCCGTCCAGGCCCGCCGCCAGCCGGGCTCCGCCTTCAAGCCCGTGGTCTTCGCCGCCGCCTTCGAGGCCGGCATGGAACCCTCCACCGCCTTCAATGACGAACCCATCGAGATCGAGGGCTGGAGCCCGGAGAACTATGGCGGCAACTATCGCGGCCGCATCACCATCGCCGACGCGCTGAAGCGTTCGATCAATACGGTCGCCGCCCAGGCGGGCGCGCAGGTGGGCGCGGACGCGGTCGCGGAAATGGGCCAGCGCCTGGGGATCACCACCGCGCTCAACCCGGTTCCGGCCCTGTCTCTGGGCTCGTCGGGCGTGCGCCTGATCGACATGACGCGCGTCTATGCCGTGTTCGCCAATGATGGCCGCCGTCCGGACCCGGTTCTGGTGCTGGAAGTGCGCAATTCACGCGGGGATCTGCTGTATCAGGCGCCCGAAGCCACCCAGGGGCGTCAGGTGATCGAGGCCGAGCAGGCCCAATGGATGTCCACCCTGCTGCAAGGCGTGATCCAGGACGGCACCGGCCAGCGCGCCCAGCTCAATGGCCGCCGGGCCGCGGGCAAGACCGGCACCAGCCAGAACAGCCGCGACGCCTGGTTCGTCGGCTATACGGGCCAGCTCGTTGCAGGCGTCTGGGTCGGGAATGATGACGACACGCCGACGGACAATGTCACCGGCGGACAACTGCCCGCCGAGATCTGGCGCCGCTTCATGACCGAGGCCCTGCAAGGCCAGCCGGCCCTTGAGCTGACAGCCCCCGCCCCGCAGCGGCGCGGCGCCCGCGAGGAAGCGCTGGCGGCGTATTACTCGGAATTGTCCGCCCGGTTCGAGTCGCTCAAGGACGGCATCGACGACTGATCCGCATCGACTTTTTCAGCCAGCAGGGCGCGCATTTCGTGCATTTCCCGCCGCATGGCGCGCATTTCATGGATCAGGGTCTCGCGCTCGTCATGGGCGATGTTCTGGCGCTCGGTCTCGGCGTCAAAATGCTTGGACTGCATGGAGTCCACGATGACGGCGATGAAGAGGTTCAGCACCGCAAAGCTCGTCACGATCACGAAGCCGACAAAGTAGATCCAGGCATAGGGATGCTCGGCGATGACCGGGCGGGCCACGCCCATGGACCAGCTCTCCAGCGTCATGACCTGGAACAGGGTGTAGGCCGAACCGCCCAGATCGCCGAAGAATTGCGGATGGGTGCCCGAAAACAGCTTCGCGCCCATGACCGAGGCGACATAGAAGATCACGCCCAGCACCAGCATGATGGCGCCCATGCCCGGGATCGCCTTGCCCAGCGCCTCGACCACAGAGCGCATTTCAGGGATCACAGAGAACAGGCGGAACAGCCTGAGCACGCGCAGCGCCCGCAGCACGGTGAAGGCGCCCGCCGCCGGAATCAGGGAAATCGCCACCACGGCGAAATCGAACCAGTTCCAGCCCGACTTGAAGAAGTTCAGGCGATGCACGATCAGCTTGAGCAGGATCTCCACCACGAAGGCGGCGATGATGGCATGGTCGGCGAAGGTCAGGACCTGCACCACGATCTCGGGCAGCGGATAGGTCAGAAGCCCCAGGATCGCCGCGTTGATCAGGATCAGCGCCGTGATGGTGTTGCGGAAGGCCGCGCTCGCCAACAGGCGTTCAAGGGCGTTCTTGGGTTTCTCGGCCGACGCGTCGCTCATGACAGGCTCTTCTCTGGAGTGGATCGCGCTTGGTTAGCCGTGCGCCGGGACCGGCGCAACGGTTTGTCAAAGTCGTGATGGCATATTCCAAGCCATGATGGCTGTCTTCCTCCTGATGCTGCAAACCGCAGCGCCCGCTCCGACCGCCCTGCCTCCGGCGGCGGTGATCGAGAATCACGCCCGCCGCGGCGTGCTCGTCCGGCTGGACGGCGCGGCGGCGCAAAGCGTGCAAGCGTGCATCAGCGCCTGCGCCCTGAACGCCGCGTGCCAGGCCTGGACCTACCGGCCCGTGCAGACGGCGCGCGCCGCGCGCTGTGACCTGCATCCCATCGCCGGGCCCAGCCAGTATGCCCCGGGGGCCCTGACCGGCCTGTCGCCCGCCCTTGCCGCGCGGATCGAAGCGGGCGCCGAGCGCGCGCCCAGCCCGCGCGAGCGCACGATGCTGTCCGCCCCCGGTCGAGCGCCCGCTCCTGCGGCCGGGCGCAATAGCGATCTCGCGGGCGGCGGGTAAAAAAACCCGACTGAACCGCGCATTAACCATGGTGCGGCACGGTTTCTTTACTCGCATGCAAGCAATATGGCGTGCTCATTGCGGAGGCCCGGATGTCGGTTTCGTCCAAGCTGCACAAGCTGACCGAACTTGCGAAAGAAAAATCGTCTGATCGCCGCCGCGAATTGCTCCGCGAGGTGACGGACCTGTTCTTTGACGCGCCGCCGGCCGGCGACAGCGCCGCCCAGGGCCAGTTTGACGACATCCTGCAAACCCTCGCCAACGAAACCGCCCAGGACGCGCGCGCCGAGCTGGCGGACCGGTTCGCCGACGCGCCGTTCGCCCCCAAGGGCCTGATCCAGCAACTGGCCAAGGACGCCATCGAGGTCGCCGCGCCCATCCTGTCGCGCTCGTCCGTGCTGAGCGAGGAAGACCTCGTGACCATCGTGCACGAGACCGGCCAGGCGCATATCCAGGCCATCGCCAGGCGCGAAACCGTGTCCGAACGCCTCTCCCACGCCATCGTGGAGAAGGGCGATGACCACACGGTCGCAGCCCTGATCCGCAATGACGGCGCCCAGCTGTCGCGCTCCACCTTTGAAGAAGTGGCCCGCCGCGCCGAGGACAGTGAAATCCTGCAGGCGCCGATCGTCGAGCGCGCGGACGCCCCGGCCGACCTTCTGAACGACCTGATGGTGGTCGTCAGCCGCACCCTGCGCGACAAGATCACCCAGCGCTTCGACAAGCTGGAGCCGGGCGTGCTCGAGGCCGCCCTCGCCGCCTCCCAGGCCCGGCTTGAAAAGCGCATGGCCGAAGACAAGGCGCTCGTTGAAGCCCAGCGCTTCATCGCCTCCAAGCGCGTGCGCAAGGAGCTGGACGGCGCCCTTCTGGTCAGCCTGCTGCGCGAACGCAAGCCCGTGCATTGCGCGCTTGGCTTCGCCGAGCTCACCGGCGTGGATTACTACACCGCCAAGCGCGCCTTCGAGCACAAGAGCCCGGACGGCCTGGCGCTGATCTGCAAGGCGGCGGGCATCGAGAAAGCGCTGTTCGTCACGCTCGCCGTTCTGCGCAGCCAGGCGGCGGAGAACGCCTTCAATGATGCGCGCGAAATCGGCGCCATCTATGAAAAGCTCGAACCCGATCAGGCCGAACGCGCCTTGCGGTTCTGGAAGCTTCGCAAGCAGGCCGCGGCCGCCGCCTAGCGACCGTCTCCGCTTTCCCCATCGTGATTTTCGCCGCGGGCGATCTGCCGGTTCTGCTTTTCGGGATCGTCGTGGGGGATGTGCTTTTTCACTTTGGGCGGCACGAACACCTCCGCCCCGTCATCCATGTAGATGGTGGTGGACGGGAAGGCGAAGCCGGTCCCGGCCTCTTCCACGATGCGCTTGATGGCGAAGGCCAGCTCTTCCTTGATGCGCAGCCACTCGCCCCAGTTCGTGGTGGTGGTGAAGCAATACAGGAAGAAGTCGATCGAGGACGGCCCGAACTTGTCCACATGCATGAAGGTGGACACTTCAGGCGGCTTGGCGAACTCGGGATGGTTCAGCACCCAGTCCAGCACCTCGTCGCGGATATAAGCCAGCTGGTCGGTGGTGGTCTTGTACTCCACGCCGATGACCCATGAGATCCGGCGATGGGTCATGCGGGAGAAATTGGTCACCGCCTTGTCCGACAGGAAGGCGTTCGGCACATAGACCGGCCCCTTGTCGAAGCGGCGCACCAGGGTGGAGCGGAAATTGATCTGCTCGACCGTGCCTTCCACCACGCCGTCCACCTTGATCCACTCGCCCGGCACGAAGCGCTTCTCGGTGAGGATCAGGATGCCGGCGATGAGGTTCTTGAACAGGTCCTGCGCGCCAAGGCCGACCGCGACGCCCAGCAGCCCGAGACCGCCGATCACCGGCGCCACAGGGATGCCCCAGGCGCTCAGGGCGGCTGCCACGCCAATGATGACGAACAGGATTTTCAGCGCCTTGGACAGCCAGTCGATCATCACCGGGTTCAGCGCCCGGCGCAGCGGCTTGAACAGGTGCGCGACCGGGTCGACCGCGTTCCGCAAGCCCCAGAACAGCGCCACGATCACCAGCGTCTGCACCAGGCTGTCGCCGCTGATCGCGGCGTTCTCGCCCCGCAGCCCCAGAATGTTGACCGCGATATAGACGCCGATGATCACCGGGATCAGCTTGATCGGGCCGTAGAGCGCATCCAGCAGCTTGTCATCAAGCTGGGTCTCGGTCTTTTCAGTCGCCGTGCGCACCCGGTTGATGATCAGCGCGGAGAACAGCCCGCGGAACAGGAAGGCGATGACGATGACGCCCAGCGCCGCCAGACCAGCCCCCACGGACAGGCCCAGAAAGCTGGTGTCCCAGACCGTCTGGACGATATCGACAAGGTCGTTCACCGATGCCCGGACAGGCTCTGGCAATTGTTCGGCGACGGACGGCGCGGTCATCAGCTGCGTTCCTTGGTGGCGTGGAAGGTGATGTTGGGGAATTTCTCCTGGGAATAATTCACCTCCCAGGCCGATTTCGCCATGAACACCGGGTCGCCGTCGATATCCTCGGCGATCGCCGATTTGTGCCGGTCGATGAAGGCGGCGATATCCGCATCCGAACCGGTGATCCAGCGCGCCGTGTCATAGGGGCTGGCTTCAAACACCACCTCGATGCCGTATTCGTCCGCGACGCGTTGCGCCATCACATCGATCTGCAGCGCGCCCACCGCGCCAATGATGAACTCGCCGCCCAATTGCAGGCGGAAGAGCTGCGTCACGCCCTCTTCGGCGAGGGATTCGAGCGCCTTCTTGAGGTGCTTGGCCTTGAGCGGGTCTTTCAGACGCGCCCGGCGCAGCATCTCCGGCGCGAAGTTCGGAATGCCCGCCACGCGCCATTTGCCGCTTTCCGACAGGGTGTCCCCCACGCGCAGAACGCCATGGTTGGGCACGCCCATCACATCGCCCGCGAAGGCTTCGTCGGCGATCTCGCGATCGGACGCGAAGAACAGGATCGGATTGTGCACCGACAGCGTCTTGCCCGCTTCGGTCTTCAGCTTCATGCCGCGTTTGAACTGGCCCGAGCTCAGGCGCACGAAGGCCACCCGGTCGCGGTGATTGGGGTCCATGTTCGCCTGGACCTTGAAAACAAAGCCCGCGACTTCCTTGTCGCCCGGCTCCAGCGTCTCGCGGGGCCCCTTGGCGGCGGCCTGGGGCTGGGGTCCCGGCGCATGGTCGGCCAGGGCGTCCAGCAGTTCGTGCACGCCGAAGCGGCGCAGCGCAGACCCGAAATAGACCGGGCTGAGATGGCCCTCTTCAAAGCTCGCCTGATCAAACTCGGGCAGCAATTCACGCGCCATCTCGGCGCCTTCGGTGACTTCCGCGATCTCTTCGGCGCTCAGAACGCCCGCAATCCCGTCACCGTCCAGCGGCACGCGTTCTGAGCGGCTGACCTCGCTGTCATCGGGGCGCTTGTAGAGCACGAACTCGTTCGTGGTCAGATCCGCAACGCCCTTGAAGCGGTTGCCCGACCCGCACGGCCATTGCATCGGCGTGACGTCGAGCGCCAGCTTGTCCTGGATGTCATCGAGCAGTTCGGACGGCTCCATCGCCTCGCGGTCGAACTTGTTGATGAAGGTGATGATCGGGATGTCGCGCAGGCGGCACACTTCGACGAGCTTCAGGGTGCGCGGCTCCACGCCCTTGGCGGCGTCCAGCACCATGATGGCGCAGTCTGCAGCCGTCAGCGTGCGATAGGTGTCTTCGGAGAAGTCCTCGTGACCGGGCGTATCGAGCAGGTTGAAGATGAGATCGCGATACTCATACGTCATCACCGAGGCGGAGACCGAGATCCCGCGCTCGCGCTCGATCTTCATCCAGTCCGACTGGGTGCGGCGGTTCTCGCCCCGCGCGCGCACCTGGCCGGCCAGACGAATGGCGCCCGCCTCCAGAAGCAGCGTCTCGGTGAGCGTCGTCTTACCCGCGTCAGGGTGAGAGATGATGGCGTAGGTGCGCCGGCGCGCCCATTGCGCGCCGTCAGCGGCGGTGGTCATCGGCATATCCTGCAAAGTGTTCAGACCCGCGAGGTAGCCGAGCCGCCCGCCGCACGCAAGCGCTAGGGCTTCAGGCCTGCATCCGCGCCGGCGCCTGGGACCAGACCGCCATGTTCGCCGTATGCCCGGACAGGCGTCCATCCGCTTGCAGGTCCATGAGCTGTTTCATGGTCACAAGCGACACGGAGGCGAGGCGCACCTGCACCTCCGCCGAGCTCTTGGCGGTCTGCGGCGCCACGGCCAGCAGCGCATTGGCTTCGTTGGTCTTGAGCGCCACCAGCGCAGACAGGAAGATTCCGCTCTCCGGATCTGACTTGGCGAGCGCCGGACGCTCCCAGACCCATTCACGAACCATCTTGATCACCTGGCCGATGCGCAGGCCGCGCAGGGCGATGGGGTTGATCCCCAAGGCTTCCCCCCGCTCGCGCGCCGTCTCCGCGACGTCACCCAGATCGTAAAGAGCATCGTTGAACAAAAACAGCATGTTGAATGTAACCCGTCGGCGTTTTCCCAACCCGTGGCTCATCCTAACCCAGCGATCTTAAGAATTATCAATCGCCTCGTTAAGGAAGTGTCGACCATGCGGGTCGTCCACCTCCACCAGCCAGAGATCGGGATCATCCTCGATCCGCCGACGGGCATAGCCCTCCGCGTCCTGTTCCGGCACGGGATCAGGGCCCAGCGGGGTCATCCACACCCGCTCCCCCTGCATGTTGCGCATCGGCGCATAGAGCTGGGCCATGCGTTCGGGCAGCAGGGTTTTCAACAGGATGACGCCTGCATCCGGGTCGCCCTTATGCGCCACATACACGCTGGCGCCGGAGCTTTCGGCCCGCCACCGCAAGGCATCCACCCAAAATCGCGCTCTGAGATCGGTCATCGTCATTTCACTTGATGGCAAAGCAATTGCTTAATAGTTTGTTAATTGAGGGGAGCGTGCCATGCTGACACAAAATCGTTCATTCGGCCTTATTCTTATGGGCCTGATGTCTCTTGTCGTGCTGACGACGCAGGCGCAGGCGCAGGACCAGAGGGCTGCGCGCTCTGAAGAAGTCCTGCTGACCGAGCTGACCCACGATGCGAGCGATCTGCGGCTGGACGCGGATCATCGCGAAATCCGCATCCCCTTCACCATCGCGCCCAGCGCCGATCCGCAAGCGATCGAGCTGCTGATGAACGCCATTCCCGACAGCGCGCACTCGGATGGCCGCATCGAGGCGTTTGTGAACCGCTCGCGCGCCGTGGTCCTGCAACCGCGCGCCGAACCCTTCGAGGCGCGCTTCTCGCTCTATTCCGATGATCTGCGCGCTGGCGACAACACGCTGATCCTGCGCCTTGTCGATCCGGGCGAAGACGGCTGGACGATCAGCGCCCAGGCCAGCCGCCTGCGCATCGCCGCCGCGCCGCCCCATGGCTATTCGGGCCTGTCTGAAGTGGAAGCGGCGCTGAACGCCGACTTCGCCGCCCCGCGCCGGGTGCATATCGATGCGCGCGAAGCGGGCGAGGACGAGCTCGCCGTCGCCGCGCTCATCGCCCAGGGCCTGGCCCTGCGCATGGGCGAGGCGCCGATCCTCGTCAGCGACGCCGAAGTCGCCGAAATGGTCGTCACCGCCCATGTGCGCGGCGCCGGCGCCCCTGCGATCGATCTCACCGGTCCGTCCGAGGTGCGCCTGTCCGCCGCCTCGCCCGCCGCCCTGATTGCTTCGGCGCGCCTGTTCGCCGCCCGCTCCATGCAGGCGCACACGGTCCGCTTTGACATGGCCGCAGCGCTCAACGCGCCGCGACTGGTCCGCACGCCGCCGGCCTCCACCGGCGACACGCACGCCCTCGCCGGTCTCGCCAGCATGGGCGCGCCCTTCGGTCTGGATCAGGGCGGTCGCGCCGCCGTGGTCATCGCAGGCGAGGATGAAGACCAGCGCAACGCCGCCCTGTCGGTGATCGCCCGCGCCGGTCTGGCGTCGGGTTCGGCCTGGCTCTACGCCTGGTTCGGCGATGACATCAACGCTGCGCCCGAACGCTATGACCTGATGGTGCTGGGACCGCAGGAAGCGCTCGACCCGCGCCTTCTGGCCGCCGCGCCTGTGGAAGTGCGTGCTGCGGCGAACGCCGCCGCCAATCGCGCCCCCCAACGCCGACGCTATTACGGCTCGACCGCCTACGCCGCCGACCCCACCGAACGCGATGCGCGCATTACTGGCGTCGCCGCCCTGTTCGACACGCCCGAAGGCCGTCAGGTGGCCCTGTTCACCGCGCCTGACGGCGCAGACTTCGCCCGCGCCGCCAAACGTCTGGCGCGTTCGGAGCTGTGGAGCGAGCTGGATGGCCGCGCGGCGCTCTGGGATGCGGCGAACGTCACCCATTTCGGCCCCTCCTCCGCCCCGCGCTTCTCGGCGGAATGGATCAGCGGCCAGTTGCGCGCCCATGACGAATGGTTTGCGCTGGGCGCCTTCTCGCTGGCGGTGCTTCTGCTGCTCGGCAGCATCAATGTAAACCGGACGTCAAGACGCCGCGCCTAGACTGGAGGGCATGTGGACTTCCGCGCTCGCCCTTCTGACCGCCCAGGCCGTCTTTGACGCCGACGCCTCCTTTGACGCCTATGAGCTGCGTCTGGAGGCCCGGTCGGCCGATAATGCGTGTTCCGTCTTCACCGCCGTCGAGCGGGCGCTTCTGGACGCCGCCATCAAGCGCTCGCGTGATGATGCGGTGATGCAGGGCGCAAGCCCGGGCCAGCTCGACGGGTTCGAGCAACGCCAGGACGACGCCTTCTCCATCGCCTGCCGCGAGGCCTTTGATCTGCCCGGCGTCACGCTGCACCGGCAGGAAACTCTGCGCCTGAGCGGCTTTGATCAGGCGCGCTTTGAAGGTCGCGCCCAGGGCTGGACGGCCCAGCGCGGCGGGTTGTCCGACGAGTTCGCCCAATGGCGCATCGTGCAGAGCCTGCGCCAGGGCGCGGCCAATTTCGGGATCTTCCAGCAGGGGGACGAAACCGCATTGGCGCTCAGCCTGCGCACCGCCCTGCGCCCGGCCTACGCCGTCGCCTATGTGCGGGATGTGGAGCGCGCGCCCGAGCCCGTGGACCTGACCGCCGGCGGCTTGCTGCCCCCGCCGGACGAGGATCCGGTCAGCGCCTGGGGCGCCCCGTCAGACCGGCTGGAGCGGGTGTTCGCCACCGAAACCCTGAGCCGTCAGCGCGCCGGGGAGCTGGCGCCGGCCAGCGGACAGCCCGCCGTGGGCTTCATTTTTCCGCAGGCGCTGACCGAAGAGCTGGCCAATCTGTCGCCCCGCGAAGGCGCGCGCATCGATCTGTATGACGGCACGGGCGCGGTGATTGATCGCTATTGGGTGGAAGTGGGCGCGTTCGACGCCGCCCTCGCCTTCATGCGGCTGCCGACCATGGCGCCGCAAAGCACGGCAACAGCGTCGAACTGATCCGGTATCGAGACACAGACGAGCGGCGCCAGGCTTACGCCGCGCCGTCTTTCGCCTGGATGATCACCTCGCCCGCCTGCTGGGCGGCGGCGATGCGCTGATGCACTTCGAGCGGCGCAAAATCGGTGACGGTGCTTTTCGCCTCTCCCATCACCGGCAGGCGCACGGTGACCGTGGTGCCCTGACCGCGGGCGCTCTGAACCTTGACGGTCCCGGACTGCATCTCGGCCAGAGCCTGCACCAGCGACAGGCCCAGCCCCGTGCCGCGTTCAGAGGTTTCCTTGCCCGAGCGGGTCTGGTGATAGGGCTTGCCCAGATCGGCGAGTTCATCCTCGCCAATGCCGACGCCGCTATCGCCCACCGCCAAAACGAGCTCCGCCCCGTCCTGACGCGCCATCACCACGACCGCGCCGCCTTCGGGCGTGAACTTCACGGCGTTCGACAGAAGGTTCAGAAGGATCTGGCGCATCGCCTTGCGGTCGGCCTTCACCGGCAGATCCGCATCGCCCGGCTCGCAATAGAGCGCAATGCCGCGATCCTTGGCGCGCGGGCTGATCATCTTGGCGCAGATCGACACCACGTCGCGGGCGTCGAACTCTTCCGGCGTCAGCTCGTACTTGTCCGCCTCGATCTTGGACATGTCGAGCACGTCCCCGATCAGCTCCAGAAGATGCTCGCCGCTTTCATGGATCAGATCGCCGTATTCGGCGTAGCGCGCGGGCAGCGGGCCGAACAGGCGCTGCTTGATGATGTCGGAGAAGCCGATAATCGCGTTGAGCGGGGTGCGCAGCTCATGGCTGACCGCCGCCAGGAATTCGGACTTGGACTGGCTGGCCGCCAGCGCCGCATCGCGCTCGGCCTCGAGATGAGCGATCGCCTCGGGCGTCGCCGCACCGGCGAGGCTTTCCGCTCCGCGCGGTTCCTCGAGACTCAGCACAAAGCCGGTTTCCGTAGCCTGGGCGTGCGCATCCAGCGCCTGACGCGCGCCGCGGCGGCTGCGCACCGGAAAGCTGAAGGCGCTGTCAGCCAGAGCGCCGTCCGACAGGGCGGAGCGAAGCCCGGCCTCGATTTCGACCCGTCCCGCATCATCAAAGGCCAGCCCCGTGACGTCGAGCCCGTTCATGTCCCGCGGCGCGCCCGGCGCGAAACCGCGCATGCGATGGGAAACCGCTGCGATCCGCCCCTTGCGATCAAGCGTCATCAGAGCGGTCGGCGCATGCTCGAACCCGTGCGCCGCCGGCGCCAGGGCCCGGATTTCGGCGCGGGCGCGGTCCAGAGCGCCCAGAAGCTGGACCCGGGCGCAAAAGCCCGACACGGCGAAGAAGATGGCGAGAGCCAGCCCCGTGACCGGGCTGGCGACGAGGCTTGCAGAGCCCGCGCTCAACGGCGCCCAGGCGCTGGCGATGGCGATCATCAGGAAAGCCAGCGTGTTCATGGTGGCGCTCAGACGCACATCCTTGCGCAAGCCCGCAGCCGAAAGCGCCGCCGGCCCGGTCAGGAAGGCCAGCGCGGCCGGAGACAGGGCCGAGCCCAGCGCCAGAGCCGCGGCGAAGCCGGGCAGCGTCCAGGCCAGGGCCAGCACGAACCGCACGCTGTCGCGGTGAGAGGTGCGATGACCGCCCAGCAGAAGCCCGAGCAGACCCGGCGCGGCGGCCAGACCCAGAACGCCCAGATCGCCTTGCGACAGAGGCGTTTGCGCCTTCACGCCCACAAGCACGACCAGAGCCAGCCAGCCGCCATGAATCAGGCGCGCCGCCTGTTGATCCATGAAGCGTTCGAGGTGGGCGAAGGCAGGGCGCATCGATGCGAATCTCGACTCACAAATGAGAATAGAACCGCACGCTCGTCTGGGCCCGTTAACAATTACTGAATTCGCGCCAAACACCGTCATCCCCCTTGGCGCGGACCGCGCTCTAGGTCATGATCAAAACAGGTTTTTCTCCTTGGATGACGAGATCATGATTTTTGCCGCCATCAGCGTCGCCTTGATGTCCGCCGCAAGCCAGTCCGCCGCCCAGGAGCCGCCTGCCGCGCCGGTGCTCAGCCTGCCGGCGCCCGATCAGGGCGCATCCCTGCCCGACACGACCGAGCCCGAAGTCCTGCAGAACGCCCAGACCTATGCCGCATACCGGTCGGATGTGACGCTGGCGGGGGAGCGTGAATTGCTGTCCGGCGCCGATCTCGACGCCACCATGGACGCGCTGTCGCAATATTATGACGGCGATCGCCTTGTGAACGCCCAGATCGCCTATGCGGCGCTCGTGGCCGCGCGCAATCCCGAATTCATCGACGCCGTCCGCGCCGTGGCCGATTACTATGGCACCGAGACCGCCGCCGCCGCCCTCACCCATGATCCCATGTATGTCACCGGCTTCATGGGCGCGGATACGGCGGGCCAGACCGTCGCCGTCGCCATTGACGGCGATGTGACCGACATACGCGAGGTCGGCGCGCGCTATCGCCAGGCCGCCTATGACCTGCAGCACGAACGCTGGGCCCAGCAGCGCGCCCGCGATCGCCAGGAACGCCTCTCTTCGCTGGAGAGCGCCTCCGAGCGCCTGGACGTCCAGTTCCGCGCCCCTGAGACTCCCGCCGCAGCGCCCATGGGCGCCAGCGCCACCCTCTTCGCCCAGCCCGAAGTCGTGGACCTCAACCTGCCCGACCTCAGCGTCGAGGTGGGCCAGAGCCAGCTTCAGCCCGATGAGCGGCGCGTGGGCCGCATGCTGTCGCTCGCCGCGCTCGACGCGATCGAGGACGGGGACATGACCTATATGGACCGCCTGCTGGATGATCCGGCGGTGGAGCGCTGCATGGCCTGGGTGCGGCTGGACCTCGCCCAGTGCGTGGCGGCGGGCCATTTCAAGTATGAGGACAGCTTCTGCATCGCCGAGCACGCCCTCAATGACGTGGCGGACTGCCTGACCGCGACGCGGGCGCCGACAGAAGCTGTCTCAAATTGAGACACTTTAACCGGTAAGGTAATTTCAAATTAAGGGTAAGTGTTCAGCGTTAACACACACTTTACCCTTAATTCCACATCTGCTGGTATTTCCGGGAACAGTTTTCTAGCCTCAGAATTGCTTCAAGACCTGAAGTGAGTTGAAAAGAGGCTGGCATGCTCCGCAACGTGCTACGCGCCATTTTCTGGACCGCCGTGACGGCGGCTTTCGTCCCCGCCGGCTTCAGCGCCGCGCCGGACGGAGCGTTTGCGCGTGAGACGCGTCAGCTGGTTCTGGCCACGGATGCGCTGTCCGCCTCTCAGGACCTGACCCGGCAGGCCGGACATCAGACCCGCAATTTCTGTAACGACCAGGCTGAAGCCTGCGCCGTGGGTCAGCAACTGGCCAGCTTCTCTTCGATTGTGGCTGGCGTCGTCGGCGACCGCGCCCAGCAATGGGCCGCTGATCAGGCCCGGACCGGTTCGCATGATCCGCTCGCCCTGCCCGAGGGCGCGCCCGCACAGTCGCTGGATGCGCTGCTGGCGGATGTGGCCCGCGAGACCGGCGATCTGAACTAGACCCGCCCCCGGGTCTTGCCCCGTCCCGCTCCGCGCTTTACCTCAGCGCGCATGAGTGATCTCAACACCGATATCGACAATCTCGTGGACGAGTTCGACTTCCTGGGCGACTGGGAAGAACGCTATCGCTATCTCATCGAGATGGGCCAGGCCCTGCCCGGCCTCGACGCCAGCGAGCGCAATGACGACACCCGCGTGCAGGGCTGCGTCAGCCAGGTCTGGCTGGTCATGGATGAAGGTCAGGACCGGGCGCTGGTCCTGCGCGGGGATTCCGACGCCCACATCGTCAAGGGGCTCGTGGCGCTGCTGAACCGGCTCTATGACGGTCGCACGCCACAAGAGGCGCTCTCCATTGATCCCAAGGACGTTCTGGGACGGATCGGCCTCGCCGAACATCTCTCCCCGCAACGCTCCAACGGGCTCGCCTCGATGATCAAACGCATCCGGGCGGAAGCGGAAGCGCGGGTCTAGGCCGGGTGCGGCAGGCTGAGCTGCCAGGACAGGCCGAACGGGTCGAGCAGCCAGCCATAGCGGGCGCTGAATCCGTAATCGCCGACCGGCATCAGGATCTGCCCCTCCCTTGAAAGCTGTTCAAAGGCCGCATCCAGCGCTTCGGCGCTGTCGCACTCCACATAAAGCGACGTGGACGGCGTGAACTTGAAATCATGGATGGGCGGGCTGTTGTAGATGATCAGCTCATGCCCGGCGAAGCGGGCCGAAGCGAGCTTGATCGCCCCCTCCGGCAAGGCTTCGCCCGCGCCATACCGGTCCTGGACCTCCACCTCGAACGCCGGGAAGACCGAGCGGTAGAGCGCCAGCGCCTCATCCGCATCCCCCTGAAACATCACATGCGTCCTGACCTGCATGGTGTCCTCCCCTGCGCCGGGTGATTGCGGTCGCCCCTTCAACGCCCGAACGGGTTCGCTGTGGCGCGCACCGGCTTCAGCCGATAATGAACCGCCAACCGGTCGAGCGCCAGCCTTAGCGCCTGGGCGCCCGAGCGGGACGGCCAGTTGAGGCGGTGTTCGGCGTCGGTCATGGCGCTTTGACGCAAGAGGATTTCCACCAGCCAGTGATCAAGGCCCGGCCCGACGGCGGCCAGCGCCTCCATCCCCCGCTCCTGCGCCTTCATCCGCCGCAAGGGCGCGTCGGCGCGGTCAAGCGGGGCCGAGCGCCCGCCCCCGCCCGGAATCCCGCTCCAGTCCTGCGTGACGCGGCTTGCAAGGCTCGACAGCTCATAATCGCGCATCAGGCTGTCCGCCGCGCTGAGATGGGCCGGCTCCAGCAGCGGCGGCTGGCCGTTGCGCGACCGGGCATAGCGCGCCAGCGGGCCGTCACAGGTGTTCGGGTTGACCATGTGCATGCTGACGCCGCCCGCCGGATCGGGCGCCAATCGCCGTTCCGTGCTGAGCGCCGGGCGACGCTCTGGCGCGTCAGACACCACCTGCTGGCGTCCCTGATCGCTCAGGCCATGGACGCCCTCGCCCGTCTCGACCAGCCAGCCCTCTCTTACCGCCGCTTCAAAGGCGGCGCGCTCAAGCCGGGCCAGCGGCCGGCGACGACGATCCCCGTGGGCGTAGACGCCATATCCCGAACGCCCGCCCGCCAGCGGCGCCAGCACGGCCCCGCGCCGCGCGAGACGCCGCATCCAGCCTGGCGCCGGGGTCATTGGGTCATCCGGAAGGGGATGAGATCGGGCCCGGGCGCGCTGCGCAGACAGGCTTCGAGATCCTCCATCGCCGCATCAAAGGCGGGGTCGTCCCTTGCATCCTCGATCCGGTGACAGGCATGGGCCGCCGTCGAGCGGTCCCGGCCAAAGGCGTCCGCCACCCGGTTCAGGCTCAGCTCGAACGCCACATGGGTCAGATAGATGGCCGCCTGACGCGCGAGGGCGGCGCGCGCCCGCCCCCGGGTCGGCGTGTTGATCTCTTCCACCGGAACGCCAAAGGCGTAGGCGGCGGCCTGTTGCGCCAGGCGCGCACGCGCCTGGTCCAGGACAAGCGTATTGGTACGCATCGGGTTATCCCCTCCCTTCTCGATCCACGGACAAAGTATAGGATCGCGATGAAGGCTGAGGATAACATTCCTATTGCGCGCGCGTGAATTCCCTTATTAGGCTAATTGACGCTGAGCGCGTTCAATGCCCTAGACGGGGGAAAAGTATGCTACCAGAACCACGCCTGCGAGCATGATCGCCGTCCACAGGGCCATCATGCCGGAAGGAAATTCCTTGGACAGCGCGCCCGCCGGGCTGAACAGGTTGAACAGCCGCAGCCGGACAAAGCTGATGAACGCGCCCAGAACCTTGCCGATGGCGTCAAACAGGAGCTGCCCCATGGCCGCGCCCCAACGCGCGCTGGCGTCGCCAAAGCGGCGATAGAGCCAGTCCGCATCCAGGATGGTGCGATCGGATTTCAGCGGGAACAGCTTGAAGTACAGCGCCAGCCCGAAGACGAGCATGGTCCCCAGCAGCAGCTGGCTCTGCCCGTAAACGCTCGCGAGCTTGTAGGGCTTGTAGTCCATATCAAACGGCAGGATGCCGTAGAGCGCGGGATAGTTCACCCCGAGGAAGACGCACAGGAAGGCGGCGAGCGCCATTCCCAGATGCATGGTCTGGGGCGCTTCCTTCACGCGGAGGCCGCGGTCCTTGCCGAAGAAGGCGAACCAGACGACTTTCAGCGCACTGATCTCCATCACGCCGGCAGACGCATAGACCAGCAGCGTATAGGCGAGATCATGATGCTCGTGATGCGCCGCGGACAGGATCAGCGTCTTCGCGACGAACCCTGAGAACAGGGGCGCGCCCATCACCGACAGGGCGCCGATGATGGCGAAGAGCGTGGTGATCGGCATGGACTTGTACAGCCCGCCGAGCTCGGTGGCCTTCACTGTGCCCGTGCGCAGCAGCACCGCGCCCAGCACCATGAACATCAGCGCCATGTAGATCACGCCGGCGAAGGCGTTCGCCGCCGCGCCATTGACCCCCAGATGCCCGCCGACGCCAATGGCGACGACCATGAAGCCCAGCTGGTTGATCAGCGCATAGGCCAGGGTCTGGCGCAGATCATTGGAGGTGATGACGTAGAAGACCGGGAAGATCGCCATGACGAGGCCGATGACGATCAGCGCATCCTCGCCCGCAAAGCCCCGCGCCAGCGCATAGATGGCGAGCTTGGTGGTGAAGGCGGACAGGACGACCGAGCCCACGCCCGTCGCCTTGGGATAGGCGTCCGGGATCCACATGTGCAAGAGCGGGAAGCCCGCTTTCAGGCCGAAGGCGAGCATGAGGATGATCCCGGCCCAGCTGCCCGTCCCGATGGCGTCGAACGCCCAGGAGCCGGTCTGGCTGGCCCACATGGCCGCCCCGCCCAGCAGCATGACGCCGGAGAGAACCTGGATCGCCAGATAGCGCAGGCCTGCGCGTTGGGCTTCGGGCGTGCCGACCGCAAAGATCAGCGGCGCTGAAGCGAGCGCCGTCAGCTCCCAGAAGAAGAACAGGGTCAGCATGTCGCCCGCGAACACCGCGCCGACCGCGGAGCCGGCATAGATCAGCGCGGCGCCGTCGGTCATGCGGTTGCGCTCATGCAGGGCGTAGACCGCGTTGATGAAGCTGATGAGGATGAAGACCAGAGCCCAGACCCGCGACAGGCCGTCGAGACGGAAGGTCTCCAGCACCACGGGCCCCAGATCGAGCACGCCATAGACGCCGGTTTCACCGGTGGCGAACCAGGCCGCCAGCGCCCCGATCGGGCCCAGCATCATCAGCGCCTTGCGCAGTTCAGAGCGCGGCGACGCCCAGGCCAGAAGGCCCGCGGCGATCAGGAACCAGGCCGGCGAAACGCCGTTCAGAATGGACACGGCGTCAGTCATCCTGGCCCTCCGTCACATCGCCCGCAGCGCGGGAATAGAAATCGCCCGGACGGCTGATCAGCCAGACCAGCCCCCAGCCGAGCAGGATGGCGACCGCCGCGGCCGCCAGCGGCAGCAGCTCATAGGCGCCATAGACTTCGGGGTATTTGGACAGGCCACCATCAGACAGCACGGTTTCCAGCGCAAAGCCTCCGACCACCAGAACGGCGATCACAATGAGGGCGATCAGGCCCGCGCGCGGGCTGCTCAGCCCGCTGAGCGGACGCGCCAGCGGATGCATGCCGGCTTTGGAGTCACGGGGCGCGGTCATGGCGTCATCTCCGTGGTGAAGACAGGCGACAGGAAGTCGATCAGCGGACCGATGGCGAAGAACAGCGCCACCGTGCCCAGAGCCGTGATCAGCGGTGCGATCCAGGCGAGCGCCGGCGGCTGGCCGGGCCGCATCGGGCTCGGTTCAGGCTTGGGCTTGAAGAAGCCGCGGATCACGATGGGCAGGAGATAGCCGATATTCAGCAGGGTCGAGCCGATCAGCATGACGATCAGCCAGGGCTGCCCGCCGGACGCCGCGCCCTCCATCAGGAAGACTTTCGGCCAGACCCCGCCAAAGGGCGGCACGCCAATGATCGACAGGGCGCCGATCAGGAAGGCGGCGAACGTCACCGGCATGTAATGGCCAAGGCCATTGAGCTGGGAGATCTCGGACTTCTTGGCGCCGGTATAGATGCCGCCCGCCGTCATGAAGAGGGTGATCTTGCCATAGGCATGCATGACGATCTGAAGCGCGGCGCCCAGAAGCGCCAGCGGGCTCGCCACCATGGCGCCCAGCGTGATGTAGCTCAGCTGGGAGACGGTGGAATAGGCGAGCCGGGCCTTGAGATTGTCCTTGGTGAAGGCGAAGACCGAGGCGAGCACGATGGAGCCGCCCGCCACCCAGGCCAGCACATCCGCAGCCGGCAGGGTCTGCATGTAATCTGCGCCGAAGATGTAGACCACGACCTTCAGGATCGAGAACACCCCCGCCTTCACAACCGCCACGGCGTGCAGGAGGGCCGAGACAGGCGTGGGCGCGACCATGGCGTTGGGCAGCCAGGGATGCACCGGCATCAGGGCCGCCTTGCCGATCCCGAAGGCGAACAGCACCAAAAGGACAGACCCCGCAACCGGGCCGACGCCCGACATGACGCCGCCGACCGTGAAGTCGGTGGTGCCGGTCAGCGCGTAGACTGCGAACACGCCCGGCAGGAACAGGCCGATGGAGGTCGCCAGAAGAATGCCCAGATAGATCGAGGCGCCGCGCTTGGCCTTGGCGTCGCCCTTGTGCGCCACCAGCGGATAGGTCGCCAGAGACAGCGCTTCATAGAAGAAGAACAGGGTCAGCAGATTTCCGGACAGCGCGATGCCCATCGCCGCGGCGATGGAGATCGTGAAGCAGAAATAGAAGCGGGTCTGATCCTTCTCGTTGTTTCCGCGCATATAGGCGATGGAATACAGCGAGTTGATAATCCACAGACCGCTCGCCACCATGGCGAACATGGCCCCTAAGGGCTCGAGCTTGAATTTCAGCTCCAGCCCCGGCGCCAGGGTGGCCAGCACCAGCTCGGGCCGCCCCGAGGAGGCTTCCACCAGATAGGCCACCACGATCGCCAGCGCGATGGCGGTGATGAGGGTGACGGCTTCGCGAAGATTGGGCTTGGCGCCCAGCGCCAGCACCCCGGCGCCGCCAATGAGCGGCAGGATCAGGGCGAGCGCGAGGGCCAGTTCAGGGGTCCAGCTCACGGCGCGACTCCGGCGTTGAAGGCTGCGGCGGCGGCCGTCTCAGCCATGTTCACGATCGGCTCGGCATAGACGCCGAACACCAGGTTCATCAGGGCGAGGACCAGAAGCGGGCCCAGGATCATGTAGGGCACGCGCTGCACCGAGCGGCTGGCGCCGTCCGGTCGCGGGGCGACCCACAGATTGACCAGCACGCGGTAGCAATAGAACACCGCCAGCACCGAGCTGATCAGGATGGCGACCACCGCGAAGGCCCAGCCTTTCTGGAGCGCCGCCTGAATGAGATAGAATTTCGACACGAAGCCCACCGTGAACGGCACGCCGATCAGCGACAGCGCGCCCAGAGTGAAGGCGGCCGAGGTGACCGGCAGGGCCTGGCCCAGCCCCTTGAAGTTCTCGATCCGGCGCACGCCATAGCTGATCGCGAACGCGCCCAGCGCCATGAACAGGGCGCCCTTCATCATGGCGTGATTGATCAGGTGCAGTACGCCCGCCGCGACACCGGCCTGTGTGCCGATGCCCAGGCCGAGCATCATGTAGCCCACCTGCGCCACCGACGAATACGCCAGGAGGCGACGCACATCGCTCTGGAACAGGGCCTGAGCCGAGGCGATGATCATGCCCGCAATCGCGAGCGGCGTGATCACATAGGTGAAGCTGTTCAGCACAAAGCCGTTCTCGACCGAGAACACGTCAAAGCTGAAGCGGATGATCCCGTAGAACGCCACCTTGGTGGCCGTGGCGGCCAGGAAGGTGGTCACAAAGCTCGGGGCATAGGCGTAGGCGCCCGGCAGCCACAGATGCAGCGGAAACAGCGCGGCCTTGAGGCCCAGGCCAACCAGGATGAAGGCGAAGCCGATCTCCACAACCCGGTTGCCATGCAGCTCGGACAGGCGCGCGGCGAGGTCGGCCATGTTGAGCGTGCCGGTCGCCATGTAGAGGAAGCCCACGCCGATGACGAAGAAGGTCGCCCCGATCGTGCCCATGACGAGATAGTTGAACGAGCTTGTCAGCGCGCGACGGTCCTGCCCCGCCCCCATGGCGATCAGCGCATAGGTGGGAATGGATGAAATCTCGAGGAAGACGAAGAGGTTGAACGCGTCGCCCGTGGTCGCCACGCCCGCAAGGCCGGCGAAGACCACCAGAAAGGCGGAATAGAAGAGCGAGCGCTTGTCCTTGTCGATCTCGTCCTCGACGCTGGGCAGTGCGAACAGCAGGGCCAGCACGGCGCTGGCGGTCAGCAGCAGCAACAGGGCGGCGTTGAGTCCGTCCACGCGGAACTCGATGCCCACCGGCGGCTCCCAATTGCCCAGCGCATAGCTGATGCCGGGCGCGTCGCCGCGTGTAGCGAGGAAGAGTTCAATCGCGAACAGGAACGCCGCCACGGAGCCGGCCATCGCCAGCCCCCAGGCCGTCCGGCCGGATTTCAGGGCTGCGGCCGGGGCCGACAGGATGAGCGGGATCGCCACCAGCAAGACCGGGGCATGGGCCGCGAGCGCGGCCGGGAGGAATTGACCAACCGTCACGGCTTAAACGCCCTTTTCCAGTTCCAGGGAATAATCGGCCTCGGCCAGCGTATCGTCTTCGATCGAGCCGTAGGCTTCACGGATGCGGACCACCAGCGCCAACCCGACAGACAGGGTCGCCACGCCGACCACAATGGCGGTCAGGATCAGCACATGGGGCAGCGGGTTGGAGTAGATCGCGTTGGGATCAAGCTTGTCATACGCCATCTCCTTGTAATCGAAGATGGGCGGCGCGCCGCCGAAGACCTTGCTCATGCTGATATAGAGCAGGAAGACCGAGGTCTGGAAAATAGACAGGCCCACCAGTCGCTTGACGAGATTGCCCGTCGCGATCACCGCATAAAGGCCGACCATCATGAGAATGATGATGACCGCGTAGTTGAACCGTTCTGCAAGCACCTCAACCATGGCCTACCAGTCCTCGTCAGAAATTTCAGGGGTCCGGCCGGCGAAGGCGTAGAAGATCGCGATCATCACGCAGGTCACGGTGGTCAGAACCCCGATCTCCACGGCGATGATGCCGATATGCTGGCCGGTCCCGTGGGAGACATCCGGATGCAGGACGGCGTATTCCAGGAACTTGCCGCCCATCATCAGGGAGACGAAGCCGACGCTGGCGTAGATGAAGCCGCCCAGCGCCATGCCCACGCGCGCCCAATAGGGCGGGAAGACCTTGCGGGCCTCGTCCAGGCCGAAGATCAGCGCGTACAGGATGATGGCCGAGGCCAGCACGACGCCGGCCTGGAAGCCGCCGCCCGGCGAATACTCGCCATGGAAGTGCACGTAGAACCCGTACACGATGATGAGCGGGATCAGGACCTTGGACACGACCCGCAGGATGACGTGAGGGGACATCATGACCTAGTCCTCCTTGCGCTTGGAGCCGCCCAGACCGATCAGCAGGGCGACGCCCAGACCGGCGGCGAAGACCACGAAGACCTCGCCCATGGTGTCAAAGCCCCGATAGCTGGCCAGCACCGCGGTGACGACGTTGGGGATGTGAATCTGCTCGGCGGTCAGGTCGACATACTCCATGCCGACGCCCGTATTGGCGGCGCTGGCGGCGTCGCCGTAGATCGGCATGTCGCCGAGCGCATAGAACAGCGCCACGCCCGCCGCGATGGTCACCACCGCCGCCGCGGCGTGACGGGTCAGCGAGGTCTTGTCGGCCTCACGCGAGGTCAGCAGCATCGCGCCCAGAAGCAGCACCGTGGAGATGCCCGCGCCCACCGCCGCTTCGGTGAAGCCCACATCGACGGCGTCGAGCGAGACGAACCAGGCGGCGGAAATCAGCGAATAGGCGCCGGTCAGCATCACCACGGCGAAGAGATTGCGCAGGCGGATGACCGCGATGCCGATGCACAGCAGCATCGCCATGAAGATGTAGTCGAAATACTGGGTGATGTCAGACGCGCTCATGCCGCCCCTCCATCGTCAGAACCGGCATGAGGGCGATAGCGGGTCAGAAGCGGCTTCAGGCCCGACTTGTAGGCGGCGTTCGCCACGGCGTGGGTGGCGGTGGGGCTCGTCAGAAAGACGAAGACGCCCAGCAGCGCCAGCTTCACCGTGATCAGGGACAGCCCGCCCTGGATCATCAGGCCGATGACGATCATTTCCGCGCCCAGCGTGTCCGTCACGCCAGCCGCATGCATGCGCGTGTAGAAATCGGGCAGGCGAATGACGCCGATCGCCCCCGCCAGCACGAACACCGCGCCGGTGATCACAAAGCCCGCCGAGACGATGTCGAGAGCGAGGTCTATCCAGAATCCGTAATCCATCAGTCGTCATCCTCCCCGTCGAGGGCGCGGCGCAGGGCCATTTGCGACAGGGCCACATCCAGCGAGCGATAGCGGAAGAATTTCAGGATCGCGATGGTGGCGATGAAGTTGATCAGCGCATACAGGAGCGCAATGTCGAGGCCGTCGCCCCGGCCCACCATTAGCGAGAACACCGCCAGGAACAGCACCGTCTTGGTGCCGAAGGAGTTCACCGCGAGCACGCGGTCATAGAGCGTCGGGCCGATGAACAGGCGGCTGATCATCAGCACCATGGACACGGCCAGGACAATGGCGATGCCGAAATCGAGAATGGGTGTGATCATGATCAGGCCTCTCCCCGCGGCTTCTCGAGCGCTTTTTTGCCCTCGACCGCCTCGATGGAGCGACGCTCCATGTCGCGGAAGGCGTCCTGGTCGGCGAACTCCTCGGTCAGCGCGTGCACCAGAAAGCCCGTCTCCTCCACCTCGACCGTCACGGTGCCCGGCGTCAGGGTGATGGAGTTGGCGTAGGTGGTGCGCGCCATGTCGGATTTCGCGGTGACCGCGACGCGCGTCATGACCGGCTTGATGTTGAGATCGGGCGCCATGGCGATGCGCACCACGGCGATATTGGCCTTGAAGATCTCGGCGCCCAGCCAGCCCCAGTATTTGAGGTATTGCGGCAAGCGGGCGAAGGGGACGGATTCACCATCCAGAAGCCCCATCCGGGCCGTCGCCACGAGCGCGACGATGACGGCGAACACGCCGAAGCCCACCAGAAGCGGTTTGAACCAATACCCCGACAAGAGCAGCCAGAGCACGGCCAGAACGAGTGCGAGCAAGACGCCGTAGAACAGCCTTGAGGCCACCGATCACCCTCCCTTTGCGCCGCACACGGGGCGGCGTTGCTGGGGCGTTCTAGACCACCCCGAACAGCGTTTTCCAGTGAAACCGGACATTAACGCTGGAGTTTCTTCAGAAGCGTTCGCCGCGAACGACCTCGACGTCATGAGCGTAGATGATGCCCGGATAGCGCGCGAAGAAGGGCTCTGCGAGTTCGAACACCTTCTCGGCGGTCTCCGGCTTCATCACCGAGAGCACCACCTTCATTTCGGTGGCGTCCAGCACGTCCTCGCGGGTCCAGTCCCCGCCCAGGCCGCTGCCCTCGCGTCCTTCAAGCACGGTGAAGCCGGTCACGCCGCACTGGCGGAACAGATCGATCAACCGCTTGAGATGGGGCGTCTCGACAATGGCGATGAGTTTCTTGCGAACGGTGCGCGCCATGGGTCAGCCTCCGATGATGGCGCGGGCCACCGCTGTGTACAGCGGGATGCCGATCGCCAGGTTGAACGGGAAGGTAATGGCCAGGGACAGGGTCAGATAGACCGACGGATCCGCCTCCGGCAGGGCGATGCGCATGGCCGCGGGCACCGCGATGTAACTGGCCGAAGCGCCCAGGATCATCAGCGCCGCCGCATCTCCGGCGCCCATGCCGGCGAGCAGGGCCAGGCCGAGCGCCGCCGTGGCGCCGATGGGCGGCATGATCACGCCGAACAGCGCGCCGGGCACGCCAAGCTTGCGCGCGCCCGACAGACGCCGCGCCGCCACAAGGCCCATGTCCAGAAGGAACAGGCACAGGATGCCCTGGAACAGATCGACCACGAAGGGTTCCAGACGGGCCATCCCCGGCTCGCCCGTAATGCAGCCGATCACGAATGCGCCCATCATCAGGACCACGGACCCGTTCAGCGCCACTTCGCGGATCAGCTCGCCGCGGGCGGACGGATCCGGCCCCTTGCTCGAGGCGCCCGCCAGAAGCAGGCCGGTCAAGATGGCCGGGGTCTCCATCAGCGCCAGAACGGCGACCATATGGCCCGAGTAGACAAGGCCCGAAAGCTGCAGGAATTCCGAGCCCGCCACGAAGGTCACGACCGAGATCGAGCCGTAGTGCGCCGCGCTCGCCGCCGCCGTGGTGCGGTCCAGCTTGGTGAAAGCGCGCAGGAGCGCATAGGCGAGCAGCGGCATGGAGAAGCTCAGCAGCACGCCCGAGCCTGCCGCCAGCAGCAGCTCCGCGGTCAGCCCCGCCTTGGAGACTTCCACCCCGCCCTTGAAGCCGATGGCCAGCATCAGATAGAGCGCCAGCCCCTTGGCCACCGCCTGGGGAATGTTGAGATCAGACCGCACCACCCCGGCAAGAACGCCCAGGGCGAAAAACAGAACGGCCGGCGAGGTCAGGTTCGCAAGCGCGAGAGAAAGAACTTCCATCATGGTGCGACAGCTAGACGCACAGACCTGGAGGTTCAAGACTTGTTGCGCGCGCGAAGGCTGTTTCAGCCCGCGCGGGCGGCGCGGGCGATGACCCAGTTCCAGTAGCGCAGCACGGTTTGCGCCTTGTCCACGCTCATGGTGTCAAAGACCAGCACCGCCTGTTCGGCGCGATTGAAGGCGTCCATGCGTCCCGAGCCTTCGATCATGCTGGTCAGGTGCTGACGCGACAATCCGGTGGCCTTGGCGAGAATCGCCAGCGGCTCGCCGCCGAAATCATCAATCATGCGGTTGAGAAGATCGCGCTGCACATTGGCCAGCACCGCGGCCTCCGCGCGCAATTCCTCGGTGAACCCGATTTGCGCGGCGCGCTCCACCAGCCCCTCCAGCGAACCGAAGGGGGTGACGTCGGCCGCTTTGCGGTCGCGCTGGCGACGATCGATATAGGCCAGCGCCTCCCGCACGGCGGCGTCCGGCGTCTCCTCCCGCGCGGCCAGCGGAAAGACGTCCTCGGCGGCGTCCTGCAGGATCTGACGGGAGGCGGCGAACCGGTCGAGAATCATCCGCCGCAATTCGTGCGAGACCGACCAGAACAGGGCCAGCGCCTGGGCCGGACGCATTTCCGGCCGCGAGATCAGCAGGCGGGCAATGCTCTCATGCTCTGCGGCGACGCGCACGATCACATCCATGGTCGCGCTGGCGAAGCGGACGCCGGGATTGCGCAGCAGGACCGTCATGACTTCAAGATCCGCGCTGGAGCACAGGGCGGCGGCGACGGTCTCGGACACCTGTTCGCGCCGGGCGATCTCCAGCTTGTGCCGGGGCGTGCCGGACTGGGCGATATCCATCATGTCAAAGTCTGACAGGGCCTGGGAATGGCGCAGCAAGGGTTCGGCCACTTCAAACCGGTCATGGGCGAGCCGTCGCAACAGGCCGCGCGGCGCCTCGTGCTGCTGCGCCAGTCGCCGGGCGACCTTGGCGCGCAAGTCCACATCCGCCGCGCGCAGCAATTCATCCAGCACATCGGCCACCATCCACCGCTCCTGCGGGGCGATCTGGCTGGACGGCAGGCAGACAATGTCCGCAAGCCTGCGGGTCAGAAGGTCGCGCGCCTTGGGAGGAGCGGGACGAGGCGGTGCGGGGCTGAGATCTTCGGCCATGGTCGACTTCATTTCCTGCATGAGCCGTCAGAGTGCCCGCAAGGGCGTTAAGGAAGCGTCGAGACGGAAGCCGGTGCGGAAAGAGACGCCCGGCTCGGTGCTTAAGTCCTTATCAAGCTTGTTATGCCCGTATTTGGCTTGCTAGAGTTCAGTGTGTCGATTCACAAACAGGCTTCGACCGACGGCAGGGGACAGGACGGATCGTGGCGCTGAAACGTCTACGCAAATTGCGCCGCATCAGGCGTTTACCGCCATTCGCCGTCTACATGATCGCGGTGTCGGGCTGGTTCTTCAGCTTCGGCCTGCAGACCACGCTGTTTCCCGGCGTGATCAACTACACGCTGAATGAAAGTCCGGACCGGCTGGGAATCGCCCAGGCCGCCCTCACCGCCCCCATGCTGTTCCTGCTGCCGCTGGCGGGGGTCGTCGCCGAGCGGCTCGACCGCCGCTGGGTGATGGGCGGCTTCCACGCGCTGGCCTGTCTGTGCGCGGCGGTTCTGTCGCTGATGCTGTTCCGGAATCTGCTGAGCTATGGCGCGATGATTGTCTACGCCCTGCTGGTCGGCGTGGCGGGGGCCTTCGTGATGCCCGCACGCGACAGCGCGGTGAACGCGGTCACACGGGTCGCCCAACGCCTGGGCCGCCCCGGATTCACCCTGCAACGGGCCGTCATTCTCGCCTCCCTCGTCCAGTTCGCCGCCCAGATCCTGGGCATGGGCGCCGGGGTGCTGGCCGGTCGTCTGGGCCCGGCGCCCCTCTTCGCCGTCCAGGCCACTGGACTGGCGATCGGCGGCGCCGCCGCGCTGCTGATGCCGCGCCTGCCGCGCCAGAACACGGGCGGGGAAAGCCTGTGGACGAGCCTGAGAACCGGCGTGCTGGAAGTGCTGCGCTCTACCATCCTGGCGCCCATGACCCTGATCATGCTGGCGCTCGGGCTTCTGGTGGTGGGCGGCGGCTTCTTCGTCATCATCCCGGTGCTGGTGCGCGATGTCTATGACGGCGGCTATGGCATGCTCGCCCTCTTGCTGGTGGCGTTCTGGATCGGCGCCTTCATCGCCAATGTGCTGCTGGCGCGCGCCGGAGAGGTCGAGCGGCCGGGCCGCGCGCTGATGCTGGCCCAGATGGCGACGGTCATCACCATGGGCCTGCTGGCCTTCCCCATGCCGCTTTACGCCCTGTTCGGGCTCGTCTTCAGCTGGGGGCTGGGCGGCGGCGTCGCCATCTCGCTCTCGCGCGCCGTGGTGCAGGAAAACGCGCCGCCGCGCATGATCGCGCGGGTGATGAGCGTGTATCAGCTCGGCCTGTTCGGCGGCATGCCCCTGGGCGCCTTCGTCATGGGCCATGTGGTCCATGAGATCGGTCCGCGCCTGTCTTCGCTGATCCCCATGACCGGCTTGCTGCTGGTGCTGATCTTCGTGTCGCTGACGACGCCGATACTGACCTTGCGCCGAAGCGCCTGAGTTTCTTTTTGGTTAGAACCGCCTGAGGCTCTGGACAGCGCTGCAGCCGCGAGAAACACTGCATCCTCAATCTTTCTGGGGAGTCAGACGCAGTGCTGCGTCTGGTGAATATTCATCATGACCTTATCTCGATACGGCTCGAAAGCCGCCTTGCTCGCCGGGGCGGCGCTTATCGCCCTCGCCGCGTGCAGTCAGCCGGCCTCTGACAGCGCCGCCACCACTACGGAACAGACGATGACCGACACCTCCGCCCAGGATCTCATTGCCCGCGCGCAGACCCTTGAGGCGCCCACGCCCGAGCAGCGCCCGGAGGAGATCGAACAGCTGGGACGCACCCGCACCGACGAATTCAGCTGGCTGCGTGACGCCAACTGGCAGGAAGTCATGCGCGATCCGTCCGTGCTGCGCCAGGATATCCGCGAGCATCTCGAGGCGGAAAACGCCTATTACAATGAGGTGATGGAGCCGCTCTCCGGCCTTGAGACCCGCATCTATGAAGAGATCCGCGGCCGCATCAAGGAAGACGATGAATCCCCCGCCTCCCGGGACGGCGACTGGTATTACTCCTCGCGCTATCGCGAAGGCGGCCAGTATCCGGTCTTCGTGCGCCGCGCCACGGGCGAGAACGGCGAGATGGCGGGCGAGGAAGTCATCATCTTTGATGGCGACGCCGAAGCGGAAGGCATCGACTATTTCGGCCTGGGCGCGGTCCAGCACTCGCCCAACCACCGCTATCTGGCCTATGCCGTGGATACGGCGGGCTCTGAATTCTACGCCGTGAAGATCCGCGATCTCGAGACCGGCGAGGATATCGCCACCCTGACCGATGAGGGCTATGGCTCCATCGTCTGGGGCAATGACAGCGAGACCATCTACTGGGTCTGGCGCGACGAGAACAACCGGCCGCGCCGCGTCTATCGCCAGAACATCAACTCCGATGACGCCGAGCTGATCTACGAGGAAACCGACCCCGGTTACTTCCTGGGCGTGGGCAAGACCGATGGCGATCGCTGGATCGTGCTCTCGGCCAACGACCACACCACCAGCGAAATGCGCGTCTTTGACGCCAATGACCCGAACGCCGAGCCGATCCTGATCGCCGAGCGCGAGCCGGGCGTGGAGTACTCGCTGACCGAAGCGGGCGGCCGCCTGTTCGTGCGCACCAATCTTGATGACGCCGTGGACTTCCAGATCATGGAAGCCCCGCTCGAGGATCCGCGTCGCGAGAACTGGACCCCGCTGATCGAGCACCGTCCGGGCGTTCTGGTGAACGGCTTGATGGGTTTCGAGAACTGGCTGGTCCGCTCCGAACGCGCCAACGCCCTGCCCCGCATCGTCGTGCGCGACCTGCGCTCGGGCGAGGAGCACGAGATCGCCTTTGACGAGGAGGCATACGCTCTGGGCATGGATGGCGGCTATGAATACGCCACCGACCAGATGCGCTTCTCCTATGAGAGCCCGTCCACCCCGGAACAGACCTATGACTATGACATGGGCACGCGCGAGCGCACCCTGATCAAGGAACAGGAAGTGCCCTCCGGCCATAATGCGGACGACTATGTCGTGCGCCGCATCATGGCGACCGCCCGTGACGGCGCCAGCGTGCCGGTCACGATCCTGTATCACCGCGACACTCCGATCGACGGAACCGCGCCGCTGCTGCTCTATGGCTATGGCTCCTACGGCATCACCATCCCGGCCAGCTTCTCGGTCTCGCGCCTGTCGCTGGTGGATCGCGGCATGGTCTACGCCATCGCCCATATCCGCGGCGGCATGGCCAAGGGCTATCAATGGTATCTGGACGGCAAGCTCGACCACAAGATCAATACCTTCAATGACTTCGTGGATTCCGGCCGCGCCCTGATCGAGGAAGGCTATACCTCCGAAGGCCAGATGGTGGCGATGGGCGGCTCCGCCGGCGGCCTGCTGGTCGGCGCAACCATCAACCAGGCGCCCGAACTGTTCGCCGGGGCCATTGGCGCGGTGCCCTTCGTGGACGTCCTGACCACGATGAGCGACGACACCCTGCCGCTGACCCCGCCGGAATGGCCCGAATGGGGCAACCCGATCACCGATGAGGCGGCGTATGACTATATCGCCTCCTACAGCCCCTACGATCAGGTGAGCGCGCAGGATTACCCGCACGTTCTGGCCACCGCCGGTCTGACCGACCCGCGCGTGACCTATTGGGAGCCGGCGAAATGGGCCGCGCGTCTGCGCACCCGCCGCACCGATGACGGGCTGACGCTTCTGCGCACCAATATGGGCGCAGGCCATGGCGGCGCGTCGGGCCGGTTCGACGCCCTGCGTGAAACCGCCGAGGAATACGCCTTCGCCCTGATGACCGTGGGTCTGGCCGATGAAGAAGCGGCTGAGACCGCCTCTGAAAGCTCTGAGAGCCATGAGGGCGGCGAGCACTAGGCTCGGCCCCATCGACGACAGGAAACGGCGCGGGAGCCTCTCCCGCGCCGTTTTTTTTTATCAGGGCTGTGAGGGTGACAAGCGGGTCACCCCTCTTCGAGATTGAACACCAGGGTCGTCTCCACGCCGCGATTGACGATCTGGTCAGGCGCCGCGGCGCCGACTGTTTCATGACGCCAGCGCTCGACCGCGGCGAGGCTCGCCCGGGCGAAGCCGGTGCTGTCGCACGCGACGACCTGAAGGTTCACGGTCGCGCCAGAGGCCAGAATGTCATAGCGAATGGTGCATCGCCCCGTGACGCCGCGCTCGAGCTCACGTCCGGGATAGACAGGCGGCACGCGGATGGAGAGCGGCGTCGGCGCCAGCGCCACGCTTCCCAGCTCCGCCTCGATCACAGGCTCCGCCATGACCGGCGCGGAGGCATAGGTCATCCCGTCCTCTCCCGGACGCTCAGCGGCGGTTCTTTCGATCACGGGCGGGGCCGGCAGAGGCTCGACCGCCTCCAGCACCGGACGTTCGGTTCGAGTGACGGGCAGCGGGACCACAACCTCTGAAATCGTGAAGGTCTCGCGGTCCGGCGGTTCCGGCAATCGGATCAGCTCCACATGGATCAGCACCTTCATGAGCACGAACAGGGCGAAGGTGATGATGACCGCCAGACTGGCGGCCGTGATCCATCGTGCAGCGGCCGAAACGGCCTGCTGACGGGACGGCAGGGATGGTGAGGACGTGAGAGGCAAGGCGGTCATGGCGAACTCCCCGAATGATGCGGGGCGGCCTGAGGCTCTGTTCCCCGCGAACCTTGCGAGGCTGTAATGTGAATGCGGCGAAAACCGGGCCTTTTCCCGCTCAAAGCGTGACGCGATGTTCGACCATCGTCTCAGGCGAGTCCGGTTTGACGCAAAGAAAAACCCCGGCGCGGTACGCCGGGGTTTTCCAGTCGGTTGCAGAAGCGATTAGCCTTCAGCCGCCGCGGCGTCAGCTTCACGCTGGGCCTGGGCCGCAGCCGCTTCCTCGTCAGTCATGCCCGCTTCACGGATCTGTTCGCCGTAGACATTGTAGTACGGCTCGCAGCGTTCCGGGATCGATTCAAACCGCACGCGGCCTTCATCATCCACAGAACCGGTCAGGACGATCTGGCGACGTTCCGCATCCAGGGTCAGGCGGCATTCGTCGATGACGATCTGCTCCTGCTGGACCCGGCGACGCTCTTCACCTTCGATCTGGGCGGTGATCCAGCGGATCCAGCCATTGGAGCTGGACCGGGTGCTGGGATAGCGCGCGCCTTCACGGAAGGCGGCCAGCGCCCCCTGGCGGTTGCCCTGACGGAACCGGGCGGTGCCCAGAAGCTCCCAGGCCTTGCCGGTATCGCTGAGACCGCCGCGATCGATGGCCGTCTCGAAGGCGGATTCCGCCGCTGCGAAATTGTTCAGCGAGAAGTTCGCCTCAGCCAGACGCAGTGCGGTTTCGCCATTGCCCTGCAGTTGGGACAGACGCTCGAGCACCGGAATGGCCCGCTCAAACTCGGACGCCTGACGCCACATATTGGCCAGGAGTTCGAGATTGCGCTGATTGGACTCGATCCGGCCCGCATTCATCTCACGCTCCAGAATGGAGGCGCCGCGATACGGGTTCTCGAAATAGCTGTAGTACTGCACCAGGCGGATCAGCTCGTTCTCTTCCCGGAACAGGCCGTTCAGATACATGAGCTTGTTGGCTTCAAACGCATTGGTCGCGTCATCCTGCTGCGCGTAGAGCGCAACCAGGTTCTGCCAGCCCTGACGGGCGCCCGGATAGGCGGAGAGGTATTCCCGGATGACCCGCAGCTGATCGCTGGTGCGATCGAGTTGCTGGTAGAAGTAGAACATCAGGTTGAAGTCCTGCTCCGTCTTGTCCGGGGTGTTGTTGTAGAAGATTTCCGCATAGCGAACCCCGTCCCGCAGACGCTCGGCCTGCAGATACGCCTGAGCCACCGTCTTGGCGAAGCTCGGGGTCAGTTCCGCGCCGGCCTGGATGGCCAGTTCGAACTGACGGATCGCCTGGTCGGTCTGTTCCTGCACCAGATAGAGCTGGCCCAGAGCCGTCCGGATGGAAATGGTTTCATCCGTGGTGGTGGCGCCGGTGTTCAGCGCCGCCTCGAAGTCACGGATCGCCAGATCCAGGCGGTCCTCCTGAAAGTATGCCCGAGCCCGGAGCTGGAGAACCACAAACCGTTCATACGGGCTGAGTCCGTCCCGCGCCGCGAGCTCGTTCATGATGCGAAGAACACAGGCATTGTCGTCCGCGTCCTGACACTCCTGCGCGGCAAGCACCTGCTCGCCCACAGCAGCCGTCAGCACCCGGCCTTCAACCTGTTCTTCATCGTCATTGTTACGACGGCGTTGCGCCTCGGAAGGCGCAGCGATCGCAAAGGCCAGAAGGCCGGCTATGGCGACGACGCCCAGTGACCGGACCAAGCTGGCGGGGTTGAAAGTCTCGTTCAGAGTCATTGTCTCTCTCCCGGTGTCGGCGCACCGCCCTCGCTGAGGAGTTTGGTGCGCCGCACTGCTTAGTCAGCCAGCTGGTAGTCGAGGCGCGTCTGCACGCCGCGACGCCACACAGCATTGCCGTTCTGGATCTTCGGCTCGTACCGCCAGCGTTCCACGGCCCGTACGGAGGAGCGTTCGAACAGCGAGCTGGAGCAATCCAGCGCGATGATGTTCGTCGGCGTCCCGTCCGGGGTCACGTCGAACTGCATCAGGCAGTACCCTTCCGTGCCGCGCTCGGCCGCCCGGGGCGGGTATTGCGGCGGAATGCGGACCATCGGCTGGGCGTCACGGTCGGACACGTCAAAGCTGACGTCGCCGCTGCCCAGGTCCGGAGCGTCGAATTCCGGGATTTCACCGGCGATGGTGTTCATGTCCTCGGACGGAGCCTCGGCCACCTGACGCTCGATCTGAGGCGGCGGGGGCGGAGGTTCGACGTCGTTCACGTCATCCATCGTCACTTCGCGCTGACGGACCTGCAGATCTTCCACTTCCTCGGAAATGGAAATGCGCAGCTCGTCACCAGCCTCTTCGATCTGGACCTCTTCGGTCAGGATCAGACGCTGCATCAGCATGAAGAGCAGGAAGGTGATCACGGCGGCGATCGGCACGCCGACGAGAAGACGGATTAAGCTAGCCATCGCGTCCTCCTATCCTTCCTCGGTTGAGATTTTGACGGGGATATCCATGTCCATGAGCAGTTCCTGGATATCGAGAACCGTACCGGCCGGCGCGCCAAGATCACCCTGGATCATGGCTTCGGCGCGGGGGTTCTCCTCCCGGAGCTGTTCGAACACGTTACGAAGCTGCGCGAGCTCGTAAACGTCCCCATCCACGTAGATTTCGTCATTGGCCGATACGGCCACGAGCAGGGTCGGCTTCTCGCGTTCCTGAAGTTGGGTTTCAGGACGTTCGACTTCGATCCCCGGCTCTTTAACGAACACGGCTGTCACGATGAAGAAGATGAGCAGGATGAACACGACATCGAGCATCGGCGTCATGTCCAGCTGGACCTCTTCATCATCTCCCAGCACGCGGCTTTGTCGGCGAGCCATAGCTTGTCTCCTCTCCCGATCCGTTATCCCTCGCCGCCTTCGGCGCGAGTGATTGAAACGGGAATGCTGTTCGCCTTCATCTCATCCCAGATCAGCACGATCGTGCCGTGACGAGCTTCGTCAGCGACTTCGATCAGCACTGCGGAGTCAGGCTGTTCAGCCCGAATCCGGGACACAGCCGCCAGAACCCGCAATTCACTGGTGGGTTCCTGGTTGACGAAGACCTGATTGCGGTCGTTCACCTGGACCAGGATCACAGGATTGCTTTCAGAAGGCGGCGTATCCGAAGGAGGCGGCGGGCGCATGTCGACGCCCTGCTCCTGCAGGAATGTGGCGGTGACGATGAAGAAGATGAGTAGGATGAAGACGATGTCCAACATCGGCGTCATGTCGATGTCGGCCTGATCGTTTCCGCGTTTTGAACGTCTACGCATGGCCTAGTCCACCTCCAGCTCGTCTGCGAGTTCATGGACCTTCTGTTTGGCCATGCGCTCGATCTGGTTGGAGAAAAGCAGTCCGGACAAGGAAGCGACCATGCCCGCCATGGTCGGGATGGTGGCGCGAGCCACCCCCGCCGACATGGCGCGAGCATCGGATGAGCCGGAGATCGACATGACGTCGAACACCGAGACCATCCCGGTCACTGTGCCCAGCAGACCAAAGAGGGGAGCGACCGCGACAAGCGTCTTGATCAGTTCCACATTCTGGTCGGCCTTGGCCTTAACTTCGCTAATGAGCTGATCCCGGATGGCGTGGGCGTGCCAGGAATGGTGATCGCTGCGCGCGCCCCATTCCTGTCTTGCCCGATCGGCTGCGCCCTTATGAGCGAAACCGAAATACGCCAGACGTTCCAGGATAAACGCCCACATCACGAAGGTCAGGGCCATGATCCAGGTCAGGATCGGACCACCGCGTTCCAGGAACTCCTGGAGACCTGTGAGGGCGCCTGAAATATCCATAGGTCTGTTTCCTTAACCTGCGGATTTCTCTTCGGCGTGACGGGCGATGATGCCAGCAGCTTGTTCTTCCAGGGTCTGCTGTGCGCCACGAGCGAAGCTGGCGGCGAACGAGTGGATGAACAGGAGCGGGATCGCCGCGATCAGACCGGACACCGTGGTCACCAGGGCCTCGGAGATGCCGCCCGCCATGATGCGGGGATCGCCGGTGCCGAAGAGGGTGATCTGGGTGAAGGTCCGGATCATGCCGGTCACGGTGCCGAGCAGGCCGAGCAGCGGAGCCACGGCAGCCGCCAGCTTGATGAAGTTCAGGCCGAATTCGAGCTTCGGAGTCTCGCGAAGGATGGCTTCGTCGATCTTCAGCTCGATGGTTTCGGTCGGACGGTCCTTGACCTCTTCGTACGCCAGCATGATGCGGCCCAGCGGGTTGGAGTTCGACGCGGTCGAACGACGCTTCTGGGCGTTGATCGCCGAGTTGGTCAGCAGCAGGCTCACCAGACGGAACAGACCGAACACGGCGGAGAAGATCAGCAGGACGGCGATGATCTTGGCGACGATGCCGCCTTGCTCGAAGCGCTCGGACAGGCTCGGCACGTCACGATAGATGCGCAGCAGCGCGCCACGGGACGGGTCGACCGGACCGGAGACGATTTCGCCCGGCTCGGCATTGATCAGGTTGGACGCCGCGCTCAGCAGACGGGCCGGGGGCTGACGCTCCAGGTTGGCCAGACGATAACCCGCCGCAGCGTTGTTCTCGTCGGAGGTCCACTGCACGTAGACCGGGCCGCCGTCATCAGCCATGGCGATGAACGGACCCACGCGGGTCACGGCCACCGGCTGACCTTCGTTCAGGCCCAGCACGCGGGTGTTGAAGGTGGTGACTTCAGCCTGGCCGCGCATCTCGTTGAGAACGGTCTGCCAGATGGAGTCCAGCTCGTAGCGTTCCGGCAGGGTGCGGCTCTGCGCCAGATCCTGCAGCGGCTCGGCGCGGCCCGGATACTGGGCGGACACCAGGGACGCTTCGATGGTGGAGCCGAATTCGCCGGCCGCCTGACGGGCGGCGCCGAACAGTTCGCCGAAGGCGCCCTGTGCTTCACGCAGCTGAGCGTCGAGCTCGGCGATCTGCTGGTCGTTGGCGTCGAACTGCTCCTGCAGACGCGCGGACTGGGCCTCGAGGGACGCCAGTTCGTTGCGGGCCTGGCTCAGCAGGGCGGCCTGACGGTCGCGCTCGGAGCGGAACTCCTGCAGGCGACGCTGGTTCTCCGCCTGCGCGTCGCGGCTGTCTTCACGGACGCGCTCGAGCAGTTGGGAAATGGAAGAGACCGGTTCGCGGTCGGCTTGTGCGAAGGCCGGAGCCGACGCCGCACCGGCGATCAGCGAGACGGCCGCAATCGAGGTAAGAATGCGTTTCATCGTAAGGATCTCCCGTCTCAAACTATTGCGCCGTCGGGCCCGGCAGCGGGGCCTCGAAGACTTCCGGGGTGGTCACTTCGTTCGCGATCCGGAAGGCGCGCTGAACGTTGGACGCCATGGAGGACGGAACCGGACGCCAAGTCTGGTTGTCGTGGGTCATGATGGCGAGATCGTCGCCAACCTGACGGATCATGGCCACACGGCCGATCTGCAGGATGTTGGCTTCCTGCGGCACGCCGTCGACGAGCACTTCTTCCGAATAGGCGTTCAGCGAACGGCCGTACGCGGATTCAATCTCGAAAGCGTTCAGCAGCAGGCGATACTTCTCGGCCGGAGACACGTTGGCCTCGCCCAGAACTTCGCGAATGTTGTCCAGACGCTGGGTGCGCTGGTCGAGACGGAACGGCAGGTCCGACGCGATGAAGTCTTCCAGCTCGTTGAACATCTGGAGCATCATCGGGGCCAGGTCGACCTCGATGTTGCCCACGCGCTCGAGCTGGCTTTGCAGACCGGCGAGCTCGTTTTCCTGCGAGCGCAGGAACACGTTCTGCTGCGCGATGAACACGCGCTGGGATTCGATCTGCTCACGAACCGCCAGATATTCGCGTTCCGCGTTGTCGGCGGCGTCCGCCAGCGTGTTGATCTGCTCCTGAGCGCGAGCGCCGTCCTGAGTGGACTGACGCGCCACTTCAAGCGCTCGGTCGAGCTGCGCATGCGCAGCGCCCGCAACAACGAGCGCGGCGGCGCTCGCCGCAAGCGTCGTGCGGATTCCTTTGAACGTCATGGACATATTTTGCCTCACAGTAGCCGGCGCGATCACAATGACTGCGCGCTCCGTTTCCCTCGCTTAATCGGTGCGCCGATCGTCTCCGCGACGGCATCGGCCCCCCAAAACACAAATACCGCGGCGCACCGCGCGATGATCCCTGAACCTCAGGGACCAATAAACAGTAAACGAGACCGACGTCATGGGACGTCGCCCTCATCAGATAACGCGGCGTGGTCCGCCGTCTCTATAGTTTGGTTGAACGCTAGCACCGGCTGAGTTCGCCAATCAACCGCTCAAACACGAAGCCCCCTGTCCCCAACGGGCGCCGCTTAAGCTTCTAGCGAGGGTCCATCATGGTTTTACGACGATGTTCCATATTACCGGATCGTCAGAAATCGCCTGTGAATCAAAGGCGATTTGACGCACCCGCAAGTTCCGGGCGCGGTTTCGAGCGCGCTTGAAAATCGCCCGCGACATTAACTGCAATTGCCTGAAAGAGTGACGTTCCGAGCCCTCGCGTGGCCCAATGGCAACGCGAATCCGACCGCGACGCGGCGTAATATTCTCATACGGAGCAAGGAAAAAGGTTGGCTGGGGCGCCAGGATTCGAACCTGGGAATGGCGGTACCAAAAACCGCTGCCTTACCACTTGGCGACGCCCCAACCGGGTGACCGCTTGGTCACGGGCCGCGGTATTTATCCCGGCCCGCGGCAGGATGCAACGGCTCTGCTGCACTTTCATCAGCTGCATTCCAGCTGCGAAGATATCATTGCCTTTTTCCGGGGCTTCGGTCTATAAGCCCGGCCTCGGTTCGGAGTATAGCTCAGCCTGGTAGAGCACTGTCTTCGGGAGGCAGGGGTCGCAGGTTCAAATCCTGCTACTCCGACCATCTATTTCCCGCCCTGTTTACAGGACATGCGCGCCCTCCTTCGGAAGGCGCGTTTTTGTTTGTCCTGACCGTCTGAGTCGCCTGCGGGCCACACTGGCCCGGCAACCGCCCCGCTCCGGCGCCGCCCCTGTCGACCCGCGACTCACGCTTCGTTAAGGTTCAGGCAAGGTTCTAGGGGGGCATGCAGGTCAGGCCTGCATGGCGGGCATGAAACAGTTCTGGCTTACAGTCTTCGGGTCCATTGTCGGCGTGATCGCCGGCGCGCTGATCTGCATCACTTTCCTGATTTTCCTGATCGGCGGACTGATCGGCGCCGCGCTTGAAGACGCCGGCGACGCCGCCCTGACCTCGCCGGGCCGCAATATGGTCCTGACCCTTGATCTCAGGACGCCGCGGCTCGACCAGCCCTCCGCATCTCCCTTCGCCTTCGCTGAACCGCTTTCCATGGTGGAGCTGTCCCGGGCGCTCGAGCACGCCCGGACGGATTCGCGCGTGTCCGCCGTCTTCGTGCGCGCCAACACGCTGAGCCTGCCCGCCGCCCAGGCGGAGGAGATCAGCGCCCTTCTGGCGGCGCTGTCGGACGCCGGCAAGCCGGTGATCGCGCATGCCCAGGGGTTCGAGGGCGGCTCTGTCCTGCCCTATCTGGCCGTGGGCGGGGCCGACGAGATCTGGATGCAGGACACCGCCAGCTTCACGGCGGTCGGCCTGGCGGTCGAAACCCTGTTTCTGGGCGGCCTGTTCGAGCAGTTCGGCGTGGAGCCGCAGATGATCCAGCTGCATGAATACAAGAACGCCGCCGATACGCTGACCCGGGACGGGTATACCGACGCCCATCGCGAAGCCACGCTGAGCTGGCTGGGCTCGATCTATGAGGTCGCGCTTGAAACCATCGCCCCGGCGCGCGGTCTGGAGGTTGAAACCCTGCGCAGCCGCCTCGAGGCGGGCCCCTATTCCGCGGAAGAGGCGCTGGATCTGGGTCTGATCGACCGGCTTGGACATGCCGCCGAGGCCCGCCAGAGCGTGCTCGACCGGGCCGGGTCCGGATCCTCCCTCGTCGAGATTGCGGTCTATCACCGCCAGATGACCCCGCCCGCCGCGCCGCAGGCGCCGGTCATCGCCCTCATCGAAGCCCAGGGCGACATTGTCACCGGCGCGTCCGAGGCCGGGTTCGGCGCTGTCAGCGTGGGCGGGGACACTCTCGCGGACGCCCTCGACGCCGCCGCCCGGGCCCCGGACGTGGCCGCCATCATCCTGCGGATCGATTCGCCCGGCGGCTCACCCATCGCCTCTGACCAGATCTGGGACGCCGTCATGCGCGCCCGCCAGTCCGGCACGCCCGTGATCGCCTCGATGGGCGCGATGGCGGCGTCGGGCGGGTATTACATCGCCGCGCCCGCTGACCGGATCATCGCCAACGCCTCCACCCTGACCGGGTCGATCGGCATGTTTGGCGGCAAGTTCGTGATTGACGAGGCGCTGGGCCGGGTCGGCCTCAATCTCGAGCCGCTGCATGTGGGCGGCGAATACGCCCTCGCCCAGTCCGTCTCCCAGCCCTGGAGCGAAGCCCAGGAGGCCGGCTATCGCGCGCTGGCCGAGGATGTCTATGAGGATTTCACCCGCAGGGCGGCTGAAGGGCGGGACCTGCCGCTGGCGCGCATCCAGACCCTTGCCCGGGGCCGGGTCTGGACCGGTCGTCAGGCGCTGGAGCTGGGCCTGGTCGACGAGATTGGCGGGTTCGGCGCTGCGCTCGCCAGCGCCCGGGAGCTGGCCGGTCTGAGCGCAAACCAGCCGGTGCGCCTGAAGCGATACCCGGCCCGGCCCGACGGGCTGGAGGCCCTGCAGGCCCTTCTGGGCGTCAGCGTCGAGGGGGTGGAAAGCGCCGCCGCGCTGAACCGGCTAATCCGGAGCCCGCAAGCTCAGGCGCTGTTGCGCGCCCAGTCTCGCCTGGAGGCTGAAGAGGCCAGCCTGACCGCGCCGCAGGAGGCGCCCCGCTAGCCCAGGATCGCGCCCAGCAGGAAGACGGCGAACAGGCCCAGCATGAGCACGAAGCCGTACATCATGGTCAGGACGAGCGTGCGCACGACGGACTGGAAGCGGCCGCGCTCATAGACCACGCGATGCAGCTTGTAGAGATAGGCGTTGGAATAGCAGATCATCGCGAAGGTGGCCCAACCCGCGCCGATCAGCAGACTCGCCTTGCTCAGGATCGCCATGGACAGGAACAACGCGGCATGAAAATGCAGCGATACGATCATGTGATCATAGAGATAGAAGCCGCGCCGCCAAGCATAGACCAAGCCCAGCAGCAGCGCATAGACCGGCACCATCACGAACATGACCCGCGGCACCCAGTCGACCGCGGATTCCAGCCAGTCTCCCGGATCGTTGGCCACATGGGCGAAGCGCTGTCCCAGATACCGGCGCAATTCCAGGGGCCAGACCGTCTGCGGCGCCGGCTCGCCGAAATCCTCCGGCGCGAAGAAGCGTTCGATCCGCTCTCCGTTCACTGACAGGTCGAGCGGACCGCTGCCCTCATCGCCCCCCTCGCCCGTCATGGGCTCTGCCCCTGTCACGACAATGTCTCCCGCCTCGGCAGGCGGGTTTTCCGTCAGGGCGAGCTTGTCCTCGAAGCTGAGGGCGAGCGGATCGGGGACGGGAGGCGCGAATCCGGCTTCAGCCGTCTTCTCAAGGGGGTCGAGCCGCTCGGCCCCGCCGGGGATTTTGGGGCCATAGGGCGTCAGATGGGTGATCTCGGCGCCTTCCCCCTCTTCCCCGAGCCGCACACCCATCATGCCCAGCGTGTTGAAGGTGGCCAGCGCACGCTCGGCGTCTTCTTCAGACATTGTGCCCGCCGCCACCTGATCGTCGATCGCGGCGCGCGCTTCATTCATGCCACGGGCGGCCGCTTCCTGCCCGGTCTCGGCGTTGTTCCAGCCTTCGCGCATGTCGCTGGCCGCCTGATCGAAGCCCGAATTCAGCGGGACGAGCAGGAAGAAGATCAGCGAGGCGATGATGTAGACCCGGAAGGGCGGCATGTAGCGCATGCGCCGGCCCTTCAGGAAGGACCGCGTCACGCGACCCGGAAACAGCAGCAAGGCCGGGATCGTCCGGGCGACGCGACCGTCCAGAGCGAAGAGCCCTTCGATGATTTCCGAGAACAGGCCGCGGACCGGACGGTGGTATTCATCGTCGACCTGGCCGCACATATGGCAGACCGGGCCTTCCAGCCTGGTCTCGCAATTGGCGCACACCCCCTCGGGAGTGTCCGCGCGCAGGACGGCCGGGCGGGAGGGGCGGCGACGCGCGGATCCGCGGCCGGCCGCAATTCCCATGGCGATGGCGTGGTCGGCGACGACTTGCGCCGAAGGATCAAAATTGTCGCTCACACGCCCCCCAGCCCTGACGCGGTCTAGCCTGCGTCAGCCTTGCACAGATAACGGGTGCGGTGAATGTGGGTCAGATTGTCTTCCCACCCCGTGACATTCGGGTTCACCAGCGCCTTGTTCACGTAATAGACGATCGGCATGTACGGGCTCTCGTCGAGCAGGATCTGCTCGGCGTCCGACAGCAGGTCGCCGCGTTCCTCGGCGTCCAGCGTCCGGTTGGCCTGCTCGACCAGCGCGTCATATTCGGGGTTGGACCAGCGCGCATAGTTCATCGGCACCGAATCCGTCTCGCCCAGGAACAGGAAGTTGTAGGCGTCATTGTAATCGCCGATCCAGCCGCCATCGCCCAGGGTGTAGTCCCCGGCTCGCAGATTGGCGTAGTGGATCTGGGTCTCGATGCCGACGATTTCAGGCTGCACCCAATCGGCGATCAGCGACCAGTCCTGCTGGACCACCGGCGCCACTCGCGGATTGTCGCCCGTCGTGCGGTGGGAATATTCAAAGCGCAGCGGATTGTTCGGGCCGTACCCCGCTTCGGTCAGCAGCTCGCGCGCCATCTCGCGGCGTTCTTCCACCGGGATCTCCTCCCAGGTCACCCGCGCATCGCCCGGATAGCCGTTCACGCCTGGCGGCACGAAGGAATAGGCCGGAATCTGGCCGGCGCGCAGGATGTCGGTGGCGATGAAGTCGCGATCGACCGCCATGGACAGCGCATTGCGCACGCGCGGATCGTCGAAGGGCGGCTCGGTGGTGTTGAACGCAAAATAGACGATGCCGAGATAGGGGTGCACGCGGACATAGTCCGGGATTTCACGCTGCAGGAATTCGAGATTCTGGCCGGCGAACTCGGTGTTCAGGTCCAGCTCGCCATTGCGCACGCGGCGCTCGGCGGCGGGATTGTCCACGGTCGGATAGTAGAACACCTCGTCCACGCAGACATTGGCGTTGTCCCAGAACAGCGGGTTGCGCTCGACATACACGAAGTCGTTCGCGCGCCAGTTCACCAGCTTGTAGGGACCATTGGTGACGATGTTCTGCGGCTGGACCCAGGCGTCGCCATACTGCTCCACCACGTGCTGGGGCACGGGGAAGGTGGTGTAGTGGGTCAGAAGGCCCGGCAGATAGGGCGCCGGAAATTCCAGGTCGATGCGCAGGGTGTGGTCGTCAATGGCGGTGACGCCCAGCTCTTCAGGCGGCAGTTCGCCGGAATTGACCAGACGCGCATTGCGGATCGGGTACAGAAGCGAGGCGTAGTTCGCGAGGGTCGCCGGGTCGAGAATGCGGCGGAAGGCGTATTCGAAGTCAGACGCCGTGACCGGCTCGCCATCGCTCCACACCGCGTCGCGCAGGGTGAAGGTCCAGCTCAACCCGTCCTCGGTGACGTCCCAGTCGGTCGCCATGCCCGGAACCGGCTCGGCGGCGGCGTTCTCGGTGAACAGGCCGATGAACATGTCGCCGATGATATTGTTTTCCCAGGTGCCCGACGCCTTGTGCGGGTCGAGCGTCAGCGGTTCGGCCACATTGCCCCGGTGCAGCACGACCAGATCACTGTCAGCATTGTCGCCGCCTCCTCCGCATGCGGTGAGAGCGAGCGCGGATGCGCCTGCCGCTAGAAGTAGGCTCAGCTTACGAGTGATGGTCATTATGATCAGGCTCCCCAGAGATCTGTTTTCGCTTCTGCGTGCAATTGACCGCGTTCCATAGCATCATCGCGTCGAGATGATGCTGAACCTAGCTGCCTTGCCCAGTCAATTCACCGGGTGATGTAAGCGCTATGGTTGACGCCTTCTTAATTTCCTAGGGAAATGGGTGAGAATTCAAGTGAAAATCGGACACGAGACATGCATCTGAGACCGCTGGCCGCCGCTTTTGTCCTGCTGGGCGCAGGTTTTCCGGCCCTGGCGCAGGATGTTCGCACCGATTCCGACACCCTCAACAGCCTGCTCGCCTGCCGCGCGATCGGCGATGACGCGGCCCGGCTCGCCTGTCAGGACGAACAGCTCGACGCGCTGGCGCAGGCGACCGAGGCCGGCCGGGTGGTGGTGGTCGAGCGCCAGGCGCTGCGGCAGGTGGAGCGGGAGGGCTTTGGTCTGAACCTGCCCAGCATGGGGCGCCTGGGCGCTTTCCTGCGCGGGTCGGACGCCGAACGGGTCGCTGCGGCGGACAGCGAGACCTTCGAGGATGGCAGCATCGCCACCTATAACGCGGAAGGGTCTCTGGAAGCTCTGACCGGCCTGCCCGTCGAGACGGTGGAGCGGGTGCGCGGCAAGCTGCGCGTCACGCTCGCCAACGGCCAGGTCTGGGCCCAGACCGATTCCACCCGCCTGCCGACGATTTCCGACCGCGATGTGCGCAATGGTCTGACCGCCGAGATCGAAAGCGGGCTGATGGGCGCCCATTTCATGAGCCTGAGCAGCAATACCCGCCGCCGGTTCCGCGCCGAACGCATCCGCTAGCCGGACGGGGCGCAAGAAAAAAGCGGCGCTGATCCAGCGCCGCTTTTGCATGTCCGGGTCTGTCCGGGCGGTCTATCGATCCTTGGGATCGATGGCGTCGCGCAGACCGTCGCCGATGAAGTTGAAGCAGAACAGCGTCAGCATCATGGTCAGAGCGGGGAAGATCAGCGTCCAGGGCGCGATTTCCATGTCGCGCGCGCCGTTCGAGATCAGATTGCCCAGCGAGGTCAGCGGCTCCTGCACGCCAAGGCCCAGGAAGCTCAGGAAGCTTTCCGCCAGGATCACCACCGGAATGGTCAGCGTCACATAGACCACCACCGGTCCCAGCACGTTGGGCACGATATGGCGGCGGATGATGGCGCCCTGGGACACGCCGGCGGCATGGGCCGCCTCGACGAATTCCATGCTCTTGAGCGCAATGGTCTGACCGCGCACGATCCGCGCCATGGTCAGCCATTCCACCGCCCCGATGGCGACGAAGATGAGGATGATGTTCCGCCCGAACACCACCATCAGGATGATGACGAAGAAGATGAAGGGCAGCGAATACAGAATGTCGACCACGCGCATCATCAGCTGGTCGAGCTTGCCCCCGACAAAGCCGGCGATCGCACCCCAGGTCACCCCGATCAGCAGCGACACGAAGGTCGCCACCACGCCCACCATCAGGGACATGCGCAAGCCCACGAGCACGCGGGCGAACAGGTCGCGCCCCTGGGCGTCCGTGCCGAATATGTGCAGGTCCGTCAGGGTCGGGGCGATCTGCACCTTGTCGCGATAGATGAAGGTGCTGTCGTGCACCCAAATCAGCGGGCCGACCAGCGCCAGAAGGACGAGAACGCCCAGCAGGATCAGGCTGGCCACCGCCGCCTTGTTGCGCAGCAGGCGCGTGCGCGCGTCATCCCAGAGCGAGCGGCCCTTGACGGCGCTCTGTTCCATCAGCTCGGCTTTTTCTTGCGGCGTGGAGGTCAGAACCATCAGTCGAACTTCACTTTGGGATTGAGCACCGCATACAGCAGGTCCGCAATCAGATTGAGAAGGATGATCAGGCTGGCGTAGAGGATCACGACCCCCATCACCACGGTATAGTCGCGCTGCAGCGCGGCGAAGACGAACTGTCGCCCGACGCCCGGCAGGGAGAAGACCTGTTCGATGACGATGGAGCCGGTCAGCAGCGCAGCGGTCGCCGGACCCAGATAGCTCACCAGCGGCAGGATCGCGGCGCGCAGGGCGTGACGTGTGATCACCGCGAACGGGCTCAGACCCTTGGCGCGCGCGGTGCGGATGAAGTTGGAGCGGATCACCTCGATCATGCTCGCCCGCATCAGGCGCGAGATGATGGCGATCTGCGGCAGGGCCAGGGTCACCACCGGCAGGATCAGGCGCTCCAGCGTCATGCCATGCCTTGGATCCAGACCGCCCGAGGGCAGCCAGCCCAGATAGATGCCGATGACCAGCGCCAGAATGGGTCCCACCACAAAGGGCGGGATGACGATGCCCACTGTGGCGAAGCCGACCACCCCGTAATCTGCAGCCGTGTTTTGCCTGAGCGCGGCTATGGATCCGAGCGCGGTGCCCACAATCACCGCCAGCGCCATGGACAGAAGCCCCACGGTGGCGGAAACCGGAAAGCCTTCGGAGATGATCTGGGCGACGGTCTTGTCGCGGAATTTCAGCGACGGGCCCAGATCGAACTGCGCCAGATCGACCAGATAATCGAGATATTGCTTGGCGACCGGCTGGTCCATGCCATAGCTCGCCAGCAGGTTCTGACGCGTCTGTTCCGGCATGGGACGCTCAAGATCGAACGGCCCGCCGGGCGCAAAGCGCATCATGAAGAACGCCAGCGTGATGATCACCAGCAGGGTGGGGATCGCAACGAGAATACGGCGGGCGATGTAACCGATCATGGGGCGCTTTTTGACATCTGGATGAAGACCGCTTTGTGGGCGTTACACTCTATCGGATCAAGGACGACCCGCAGTCAGCAACATTTAGAATTGTTTTTCAACAACTTCTCTGTGAACACATAGTCTATGCCGGGTCAGTTTTTGTCCGGACTTTGAGCGCGTTCAGCGTTTGAATCACGCACGATATCCGCTCCCGCATGAACCGGTCCTGACTGAACCGGCCCGGTCGCAGGCGGCTCGAGTCCCAGTTTGAGACACCCGATCACCACCGCCGCCATCACCAGAAGGCGCATGCGGCGGCTGACGAAAACGCTGGCGGCGTTCAGGCGTGTCATGGCGGCGGTCCTCGGCGGCGTCTCAAGGGCGGACACGAAAGCGTGACGCAAAAAGCGCGCCGGTGTGATCAGGCGTGAATTGCGCCCCTCCGGTGGCGCGGTATCGTGTAACCGGAATCGAGAGGGGCAGCTCTATGACGACGACCGCCTGGTGGCGCGACTTTCATCTGGACGGACATGTGGTGCAGGTCAGAAAGACCGGCGCCCGCATCCCGATAGATGGCGGGATCGTTTCTGAATGCGTGGCCTGGCTCGGCTATCATGCCCGCATCGAACTGGCGCGACGCTCCGTGCCGTCAGACGGGCCGCGAGTGTGGTTCACCCCGGACCGGCCGCGTCCATGGTATCTGATCTGGCCGGTCGTGCAGCTGGCCGGCCTGCAGATGGCGGCCTCGCCCGAGGCGGCGGATCTGGTCTTCAGCTTCGAGGACGTGACCTGTGTCCCCGAAGCCGCCCCCTTTGCGCGCCCGCATCTGAACGCGCACTGCCTGGACACCTCCAAATCCCGGGTCGCCGCCGTGTTTGAAGCCGTCAGCGGACGCGCCCTGGCCGTGGACCCCGCACGCTGGGCCGGACCGATGGCGGTGAAGTCTGAAACCAACGGCGCCCATGACGGGCGCGTGCTGACCGGGCCGGTCGCGCCCGAACCCGGTCTCGCCTATCAACGCCTGATCGACAATGTCGCGGAAGACGGCTGCGTCGAGGATTTGCGTTGCCCCACGGTGGGCGGCGAGGTTCCGGTCGTGTTTCTCAAGCGGCGTCCCCTTGAAGACCGTTTCGCCAATCACAACAGCGAAGTGCGCCTGCTGGATCCTGACGCCGTCTTCACGCCCGAGGAACGCGACCTGATCCGCCGCTTCTGCGCCGGGATGCGCCTGGACTGGGGCGGCATAGACGTCCTGCGCGACCGCAAGACCTCTGATCTGTGGATCGTGGATGTGAACAAGACCGATATGGGCCCGCCCATCGCCCTGCCGATGGCGGACAAACTCAAGGCGACCCGCACGCTGGCGCACGCCTTGCGCGCCCATGTGGACGCCCGCCTGACCTCTGTGGAGACCTGATATGAGCGCCATCCCCTTCGTGCGAGACTTTGATTTCGAATACGGGCGCTGTGACCGGATGAGCCCGCGCATCCGCCGGGTCATCGCCCCCAATCCGGGCAGTTTCACCTTCACCGGCACCGGCGTGTTCATCATCGGGACCGGCGAGGTCGCCGTTCTGGATCCCGGTCCGGCCATGCCTGAACACGAGGCCGCGCTGGACGCCGCCCTGAAGGGCGAGCGGGTCAGCCATGTCTTCGTCACCCACCATCATCTCGACCATTCCCCCCTCGCCCACACCCTGGCGCAAAAGCATGGCTGCAAGGTCCATGGCCGCATGCCGAAGGTCACCGAACCGGAAGGCGGCGAGGTGCGCATGGAGGCGGGCGATGATCTGGGCTTCCGCCCGGATGTGCAGATCGAGGATGGCGACGTCTTCACCGGTCCGGACTGGACGCTGACGGCGCTCCACACCCCGGGGCACACCTCCAATCATCTGTGCTATGCGCTGAAAGAGGAGAACGCCCTGTTCTCGGGCGATCATGTGATGGGCTGGTCCACGTCTGTCGTCAGCCCGCCCGATGGGTCCATGAGTGATTACATGGCTCAGCTGCGGCGCATCCGGCTGATGGATTTCGACACGATCTGGCCCACCCACGGCCCCCAGATCACCGACACGAAGCCCTTTCTGGACGCCTATATCGCGCACCGTGAAAACCGCGAGGCCCAGGTGCTCAAACAGCTCGAGAACGGCCAGACCACCATCAAGGCGATGGTCTCGGTGATGTACGCCGATGTGGACAAGCGCTTGCACCCGGCCGCGGCCCATTCGGTGCTGGCGCACATGATCCATCTGGTGGAGCAGGGCAAGGCGGTCTGCGAGGGCGCGCCGGGGCTGGACACCCGCTACGCCCTCGCCTGACCGGTTCGCCTAGGCGCCCTCGCCCAGCGAGCTGCGCAGGCGCGTTTCGAACTGTTCCAGACGCGCGGCGTTCGCGCCCAGATCGGACACGCCGACCCGGCTGACCGAGCGGGCGTCGACCCGGCTGCCGCCGTCTTCGAGCGCGGTCACGCGCACCACGACATCATCCTTGAAGCCGAACCAGAAGGTGGTGTCGGTCGCTTCGAACAGGCCCGCTTCGGGCGAATCCGTGCCGATCTTCCATCCCAGATCACGCGCCGTGTTCAGCGCCGCCTCGTAAACCAGCTCGGGTTCGACCGCGAAGGTCATGGGTTGGATCTGCGGATAGGCCTCGGCCTGCACTTCGGGCAGCGGGCGTTCGGAGCGCGGATCGATCTTGCTGGCGTAATCGATCGAATTGGCGTCCGGGCCCCGCCGGTCGATCAGGGCCGCGGAGAATTGCGGCGGGTTCTGGGTGTCGGTGGTGATGTCATGAATGGGCGGTATCGTGGACGCGTATTCGCGCACCGACGCAGCGTAGCCCAGCCCGCCTGCGCCAACCGCGATGGCCAGCACCGCCGCGACCCAGCCGCCTGCGCCCGGCGCATTCGCCTTGCCGAAGACGAAGCGGAAGACGATCAGCAGCACGAGGCTGAGAGCGCCCGCCCCCAGAGCGGCGAACAGGAAGCGCGGTCCCCATTCAAACGTCATCACGCCCAGACCGAAGCGATAGCTCCAGAAGTCAAAGCGGGTGCCCAGCCCTGCAGCCGCAAACCAGAGCGGTGTGAAAATGGCGAGCGCCGCGGTCACACCGACCACGAGATGCCGAATGGCGCGAAAAACCGAAATCATGACAAAGCCCCGAGCGTCACTGAATGGATGTGATGGCAGTCTAGTCCGACACCCGCCCCGTTTTAAGGATAGAGCCGGCTCACCGACCATGTTTCACGCGATTGTGTCCGTTCGAACACCATCCGGTCGTGCAGGCGGAAGGCGCGATCGCGCCAGAATTCGATCCGTTGCGGATCGAGCCGGTATCCGGTCCAGTTCTCCGGGCGGGGAATTTCGCCGATATTGAACTTCGCCGCGTACTGAGCGACGCGCTTCTCCAGCGCGAACCGGCTTTCCAGTTCATGGGACTGCTTGGACGCCCAGGCGCCGATCCGGCTGTCGCGTGCGCGGGACTTGAAATAGGCGTCCGCCTCTTCAGCGCTGACCTGGCTGATCGGGCCGCGAATCCGGATCTGGCGGCGCAGGCTCTTCCAGTGAAAGCACATGGCCGCATTGGGATTGGCCTCGAGCTGCAATCCCTTGGCGCTGTCGGTGTTGGTGTAGAAGACAAAGCCGCGCGCATCAAAGCCCTTCAGGAGCACCATGCGCACATCGGGACACCCCGCCTCATCCGCGGTGGCCAGCGCGACCGCATTGGGGTCGTTGGGCTCTTTCGCCTTCGCATCCTCGAGCCAGTGCTCGAACAGGGCGAACGGGTCCTCTCGCGCGAAGATGTCTTCGGGCGGATTCGCCTCGGACTGTTCATAGTCATGCTGGCTGGGGCTGGGCGGGATGACGGACTTGTCGCTCATGGCACGCTCCTCAGGCCCGATCGCGGGCTGACCCTGAATTAGTCACGCCTCGTTAGAGATCAACGATTCGACAATAAAAGCCGTTTATTCTGTACAGTATGAGTGAGCCGCACGAAGCGATAGTCAAAGCGTACAAGGTGTTCGGCCTTGAGGGCGACGAGGATTTCTCCGTCGTCCGTGATCGCTTTCGCAACGTGATCAAGGAGGTTCACCCCGACACCGCCAAGGATGGCGACGCCAAGACTGTGGCCAGGCTTCAGCGCATGCTGAAGGCTTATGAAGTGCTGCGCCGGTTCGCGCCGCGCCGGCATGACATCACCATTACGCCTGAAGAGGCGCGCAAGGGCGGCATCCGCACCATCAAGATCCATGACCGTGAAGCGATGATCCGCATTCCGGTGGCGGTGAAGAACGGCACGGTCGTCGTGCCCATCGGCGACCCGCTCTGGCGCGTGCATATCAAGGTTCAGGACGTCATGGTGGACGCCGACCTCAACCAGCAGGGCGAGGCCGAGCTCAAGCGTCTGGCGGCGATGAAGAAGAAGTTCGAGGACACCAAGGTCAGCGAGGCCGAGGAAGACGCGGACGCGCATACGAACCTTTTGAAGGCCTTCTGCGAGCGCTTTGTGAAAGCCTCGCCCGCCGCCCGCTTCGCCAAATGGGTTCGCGGGGGCAGCAACGCGGCGTGACGGCTGCGCAAAGCCTCTCTAGAGTGCCGCGCCTGTAACGAAGTCTGCCTGGCGTCTGCATCATGTCCCATAATTCCTTCGGTCATCTGTTCCGCTTCACGACCTGGGGCGAAAGCCACGGCCCAGCGCTCGGCTGCGTCATTGACGGCTGCCCGGCGGGGATCAGGCTGACCGAAGACGATATCCAGCCCTGGCTCGATCTCAGAAAGCCGGGCACGTCGCGCCATGTCACACAGCGCCGGGAGGCCGATGAGGTGAAGATCCTCTCCGGCGTGTTCGAGGACGAACGCACGAACGGACAGGTCACCACCGGCGCGCCGATCTCGCTGATGATCGAGAACACCGACCAGCGCTCCAAGGACTATTCCGACATTCGCGATAAATGGCGGCCCGGCCACGCCGATTTCACCTATGACGCCAAGTATGGCGTGCGCGATTATCGCGGCGGCGGGCGCTCCTCCGCGCGTGAAACCGCCGCTCGCGTCGCCGCGGGCGCGGTCGCGCGCAAGGTGCTGGGCGAAGACATCCGGATCCGCGCCGCGCTTGTGCAGATTGGCGAACGCAGGATCGACCGGTCCCGCTGGGACTGGGATCAGGTGCGCGAGAACGACTTCTTCTGCCCGGATGCCGAGACCGCGAAGCTCTGGGAAACCGATATGGACCTGATCCGCAAGGACGGCAGCTCGGTCGGCGCCCTCATCGAAGTCGTGTGCTCGAACGTGCCTGCAGGCTGGGGCGCGCCGGTCTATGGCAAGCTCGATGCGGACTTGGCGAGCGCCATGATGTCGATCAACGCCGCCAAGGCCGTCGAGATCGGCGCGGGGCTTGAAGCCGCCGCCATGCGCGGCGAAGTCGCCGCCGACCAGATGCGCCTGGGCCCGGATGGCCAACCTGAGTTCCTGTCCAACAACAACGGCGGCGTGCTGGGCGGCATTTCGACCGGTCAGGACCTGGTCGTCCGCGTCGCGATCAAGCCCACCTCCTCGATCCGCATTCCGCGCCAGACGCTGACCAAGGACCTTCAGGAAACCGAAGTGGTCACCAAGGGCCGCCACGATCCCTGCGTCGGCATTCGCGGCGTCCCCGTGGCCGAAGCCATGGCCGCCCTCGTGCTCGCCGATCACAAGCTCCGCGCGGCGGCTTACGGGTAGGACTTACAATACCCTCTTTCCCGGCGAAGGCGGGGAGAGAGCATAGCACCCAATGTCCCTCCATCGTCATCCCGGACGCGAAGCGATCCGGGATCTACCGGAATCACTCTGTTCTGATCACAGAGACGCCTGCAGTAGATCCCGGCTCAAGGCCGGGATGACTGTATGTTTTATGGCAAAGTCCGAATGGGACTCCTGATCAAGTCCGAAGGCCGAGAGGTCTTCGCTCTATGATCTCGGTCCTCGGGCTTGACCCGGGGACCCATTCCAGCGCCCTACCGCCGCCGAAACACCGCAACCGACTCCACATGGCCGGTCCATTTGAACTGATCGACCGGGGTGACAGGACCCATCCTGTAGCCGCCCTCAATGAGGATCGCGGCGTCGCGGGCGAAGGTGGCGGGATTGCAGGAGATCGAGACGATCACCGGAACCAGGCTATCTGACAGGCGCTCGGCCTGCGCTTTCGCGCCCGCCCGCGGCGGATCGATGACCACCAGCGAATAGCCTTCCAGCTCCTTGGAGGTGATGGGTTCGAGCGCCAGATCCCTCACCCGCGCATCCACAGGCTTGAGCCCCGGCGTGCGTTGGGCGGCGCGTTGCAAAGCGTGCAGCAGCCCGCTTTCCCCTTCCACGGCCAGCACGGGCATGGTCCGCGCCAGACGCAGCGCGAAGGCGCCCGCCCCGGCAAACAGATCCGCCGCCTTGAACGGGCCCTTGCCCTCAAGGCTTTTGACCGCCTCGTCCACGAAACTGGCGAGGACCGCTTCGCCCTCGGCGGTGGCTTGCAGGAAGCCGCCGGGCGCGGGGGTGACATTCGTATCGCCGAACTTGACGACCGGGGCCTCGAACTCGATCAGCGGATCGCCGCCAATGGTGACGCGGGTCCAGTTGTACTTGCCCGCGAGCTCGGCTCCGGCTTCGCGCAAGGCCAGGCTGATTTCCTTGACGCCCTGGATGGAGACATCGAGCCCCGGCTCGCAATCGAGCACATGAATGTCGATCCGGCCCTTCTTGGGCGTGGCGACTTCAGCCAGCTTGCGCAGGCCCGGCACGGAGGCGCGCAGGCCGGGCGTCGAGACCGGGCAATCGGTGATGTCGACAATCTTGTCGCCGGCCCGTTCGGCAAAGCCCACCACCAGCTTGGCGCCAAAGCGTTGGGCGTGCAGCGTCATGCGGCGCCGGCCCTCGCCATGGGCGTCCACCAGCATGCGCACCTCGGCGTGCACGCCGGCTTTCTCGAGCGCATCCACCACGAGATGGCGTTTCCACAGCCTGTAGGCGCTCTCTTCAAAGTGCTGCAGCGAGCAGCCGCCGCAGCGCTCCGCCACCGGGCAGAACGGCTCGACCCGGTCCGGGCTGGTGCTGATGCGTTCTAGCACACGTCCCCGCTGGCCCTGCACCTCCACCTTCGCGCCCTCTCCCGGCAGCAATCCGGGCGTGAAGACGGGACCTGCCATGACGGCGTCCCCCCGTGCGCCGAGGCTGTCGGCGATCAGGGTTTCCACATGGACGGGTTTGGGGGCGGCTTTGCGACGTCTGTTCATGCGCATGCTGATGCAGGGCGAGAGCTTTGCGGTCAAGCGCCCAGAGCAAGTCCGGTCCTCGCCCCATTTCTGACAATCGTGTTCATGTCCGGCTCAGCTTCGGGGTTTTAGGGTTTGTTTACATTAAGGCCGAACCCCGCCGCAGCACAGGAAAGGGCCATGCCATGCGCCTGAAAACCCTCGCCGCCTCATGCCTTCTGTCGACCGCGATCGTGACGCCGGGCCTCGTGCTTGCGCCGACAGCCTATGCGGCGGAGGCCGTGATCGAAACCGTTCAGCAAGAACGCCAGGAGCGCCGTGAAGCGCGCCGCGAGGCGCGACGGGAGAACCGTCTGAACCGCCGCGAAGACGGGCAGGACGCCCGGAATGGACGGCGGGGCCAGCGCGACGAGGCCCGCGGAGACCGCCGGGGCGAACGCGGCGAGCGACAACGCGAGCGTCGTCGGGATCAGGATCGAGGCGACCGCACTCGTGACCAGCGCCGGGACCATGATCGAGGCGGTCAGCGCGGAGACCATCGCGGCCGCGATCATGATCGGGGCGGTCAGCGCGGAGATCATCGCGGCCGCGATCATGACGGCCGTCGGGACGGGCGCGGTCACGAGCAGCGCCGGGACCGGCATTGGGAGAACCGGCGCGACCACGACCGCCGCGATTATGACCGCAGCGACCAGCGTCGTGATCACGGCTGGAACCGTAATGACCGCCGGGACCATTATGACCGTCGCGACCAACGTCGCTGGGGTCATGACGACCGCCGGGGCCATCGTCGCTATGCCCCGCCGCCGCGCCGGGTGATCCACTATCATGTGGACCGTCGCCCCTCCTATGGCCGCAGCTGGCGCTATCACGACAGCTATCGCCGCTATAACAGCCACAATTTCTATTATACCGACCAGTTCTGTCGTTCGGATGGCGACGCGGTGATCGCGGGCGCGCTGATCGGGGCCTTGCTGGGCGGGGCGGTCGGTGACGGCGATGGCGGCGCCTGGCTCGCCGGCGGGCTGGTGGGCGCAGGCCTGGGCGCCGCGCTCAATGACTGCGACCGCGGCCAGTATCGCTATGGCCTTCAATCCGCCTTCATCACCGACCAACCCTATTACTGGGCCAACCCCTATTCAGGCGTGCGCGGCGTGGTGCGCGCAGGCGACTGGCACCGCTGGGGGCCCCGGCAGTGCCGCTGGGGGGATGCGGAGATCTTCCTGCCCAATGGCCGGGTCACCTATGACCGCGTGCGCATGTGCCAGGACGCCTATGGCCGCTGGGAAGTGGCGCGACGCCAGTAATCTGGCTATAACTTTCGTGGCTTGACGCTCTCTCTCGCGTCAGCCGCTGTTCCGGGCGGACGCTCTATCCGCGCCGGAACCTTCCGGCGCCTGTGGGGACATGCGCCGGGGACAGGAGCGGGCCCGCCATGTCTTCGTGGCGGGCCCGTTTCTGTCCGGGCGGGGCAAACTCCACGCAATCGCCCCAAACTGTTCATCTCCGGCTCATGGCCGCTGGCCTAGGGTTTGCGTAGATTGAAACACCGGCGCCCGAACGCGCCCTGCAAGGAGGGTCCGACCATGATCCGCTCACGTTTCGCCATCTCCGCCCTCACGGGCGCCGCGCTGCTGCTGCCGCTCGCCGCTTCCGGCGCGCAGGCGCAGAGCTATCGCACCTATTCCGCACAGTCGCAGGTCCAGTCCGCGCCAACCTATGAATCCTGCATGGCCGCCCAGCGCAACCGCCAGGTCGCCGGCGCCGTCATCGGCGGGGTGCTGGGCGCCGTGGTGGGCGCCGAGATCCATGACGACCGTCAGGACCGGGATCGCGAGCGCCATTACCGGGGCCGCGACCGTCATCGCGACCATTACGGACGCGGGTCCCGTCGGGGCGACCGGTATGATCGCCGCGGCCGGGGCCGTTATGAGGAAGACGGCAATGACGGCGCGGTTCTGGCCGGCGCCGGTCTGGGCGCCCTCGCCGGCGCCGCCGTGGCGGGCCGCTCCAATGGCTGCGAGCATCTGCGCAACTCGGGATATGGCTATTCCAGCAACGGCTACGGCAATAGCGGCTATGACACGGGTTATGGCTATTCCGGTCAGGGCTATGACGACGGATACGGCCAGCAGGGCTATTCCTATCCGTCCACGAGCTCCGGCGAGCTTCTGGGCGGCGAGAGCTATGGCTATGACGAGCCGGCCCAGCCCTATCAGAACCAGCCCTATCAGCCGCAATCGCAAACAGGCTATGAGAGCCGCAGCTATACCGCCAGCGCCAGCGCGCCCCGCGCGAACGCCTGCCGCAACATGCAATCGGGCAATGGCGCGGTGACCTGGATGTGTCAGGGCGCGGACGGGGTGTGGCGTCCGGCGAACACCTACTGATCCGCTGACGCCTTGCGTCCGTAGAACAGATATTCGCGGTTTCCGTCCCCCCCGCGAATAGGGCTGCCGGTTTCCCCGAGAACCGGAACTGACGCCCGCGCGAAAAACGCGCGGGCGTTTTCCTTGGCCAGCTCCACCGCCGCTTCATCCTTCACCAGTCCGCCCTTGCCCACGAATTTCGGGCCGACCTCGAACTGGGGCTTGAAGAGCACGATCATCTCACCGCCCTCACCCAGGAGCTCAAGCGGGCGGGCGAGCACCTTCTCGAGGCTGATGAAGCTGGCGTCGCAGACCAGAAGCTCCGGCGCAGCATCCTCGATCAGTTCGCGGGTCAGATTGCGGGCGTCCGTCCCTTCAAGGCTCAGCACCTGCGGATGCGCTCTGAGGGCCGGGGCGAGCTGATCGCGTCCCACATCCACAGCAACAACCCGGGCGGCGCCCCGCTCCAGCAGCACCTCTGTGAAGCCGCCAGTGCTCGATCCGATATCCAGACACCGCTTGCCCGCCGGATCGACATCGAAAGCGTCCAGCCCCTTCACGAGCTTCAGGGCCGCCCGACTGACATAGGGGTGGGCCGCCTCGGCGACGATCTCCGCCCCTTCCGGGATGGTCTGGGAGGGTTTCACGAGGATGACATCGTTCACGGACACCTTGCCCGCCGCAATGGCGGCCTGCGCCCTAGCCCGGGTGTCAAAATAGCCGTGCTCAACAAGGTATTTGTCTGCGCGCATCGCGTCCTCGCCTTCAGGCGGCTGCTTTTATCCATGCCCGGCTGAAAAACCAAATCCCCAATTGAGTGACCGCAGTCACCTTTTCTGGCATCCTGATCCGATGACCGGATTACGTGACGCCAAGAAAGCCCAGGTGCGCGAAGCGCTCTATCAGGCCGCGCTCGAGCAGTTTCGCAGCTGCGGCTATGAACAGACCTCGATTGCCGACATCTGCAAGGCGGCAGGCGTCGCCAAGGGCACCTTCTTCAACCACTTTCCCACCAAGGCGCATATTCTGGCGGACTGGTATGATGCTGCGATGCAGGCTGCGGACTTCATGACCCGCGCCAACACGGACCAGACGCTGAAGTCCGCCTTCCTCAGTCAGGCCCAGAATGCGGTGACCTTCGCCAGCAACGAACCTGTTCTCTGGCGCGCCAAACACGCTTACGCGCCCCAGTCAGACGATATCCAGCGCACAGAGCGCGACACCGATCTTCGCGTCCAGACCCAGGCCGCCACGCTGGTCAAAACAGCGCAGGAGCGCGGCGAGATCCGTCGGGATATCGAGGCGGATGCGCTCGCCGCACTCTATATTTCCACGGTCACAGGCGTCATCCGTCAATGGCTCAACACCGGTGAGAGTTTTGACCTGAAGGCGGCGCTGGATGACCGCATCCTCACGATCCTGGCCCTCGCCGCCGCCTGAGCGCTTGACTTTCCCGTCGCGCAAACCCAAAAGGTGACCACGGTCACTTTTTCGGGTTCGCCAATGCTGCTTCTCCTCACGCTCCTGTTCGCGCTTTTCCAGGGGGCGACGTCCGCCCATCCCATCTTTGACGAGAACGGCGCGCTCGACCCGCGCGCCCAGGGCGTCTGGTACAGCCGGGAAAAGGGCTGGATCCTCGAGATCGACGAGCGCGGCGTCACCCGATGGCAAGATACGCAAGCCGGCTGCTACGCCAGCCCTGCCCCCGATGAGAGCACGCCGATGATGGGTCAGGTGGAGTACCGCCTGTTCCGGCCGTCCCGCAACGGCCAGTCTATCCGCCTGAACTATCTGCCCGGCGACGCCTCGGCCCATTTCGAGCGGCTCGACGCCCTGCCGCAAGCCTGCGGGGCCGAAGATCTGAGCTCTGAAACCGCTGTCTTCGACGTTTTCACCAGCGTGATGGCCTCTCATTACAGCTTCTTTCAGGCCCGCGGGGTGAACTGGGACGCCCTTGTGGCTCGCGCACGTCCGCAAGTGCATGACGGCATGGGCCAGGCCGCGCTCTGGGATGTCCTGGCGGGCCTTCTGGAGCCGCTGGGCGATTCCCACACCAAGATGGTGGGGCTGGTGAACGGCGAACCCCGCCGGGCCCAGGCCGGGCTGGGAACCACCCTGCCGATGATCCGGGAGGGCATGGGCGAAGGCGCCTGGCTCAATGGCCTTGTCGATCAGCTGTTCAATGACGTGCTCGACCCCGGCGCAGAGCTGATCGCGGACCGGGTGATCGTGGGCGAGATCACGCCTGATAGCGGCGCGCCCATCGGCTATATCCAGATCTTCACCATGGGCGGCTTCACCCATGAGCACACGCCCGGCACGATCGAGTGGTCTCAGGCGGAGCTCGCGGCGCTGTCCGACATGCTGGATGACGCCCTCACCCGCTTTGCGGATGACCAAGCCATCATTCTGGACCTGTCCAACAATCGCGGCGGTTATGACGCCGTCACCCGCGCCATCGCGGCGCGCTTCACCGATGAGACGTTTCTGGGATATCGCGTCAGCGTGCCGGGCGCGCCCGAGGCGGATCAGGACTATGTCATCACCCCTTATGACGGCGTGCGGTACACGGGTCCGGTCTATGTCATGACCAGTGATGTGACGGTGTCTGGCGGCGAGATCACCACCCTGATGCTGCGCCAACGGCCGAACGTCATTCTGGTGGGTGGAACCACGCGCGGCGCCTTCTCGACCCCGCTGGCGAAGCCCCTGCCCAATGGCTGGTATCTGGAATTGTCCAACGAGGTGTTTGAAGACAGCGAGGGCCATGTCTTTGAAGGCCGGGGCATCCCGCCCGTGCTCGCCTTCGACATCTATCCCGAGGACGCACCCGTCGCCGGCCACAAGGCCGCCATCGAGCGCGTCGTCGCGATGATCGAGGCGGGTTAGGCCAGCGCCGCCGCCGCGTCCGCCTGCCGACCAAGCGCATCCAGCACTTTCGCGGTGATGTGCTTGGCGTTCAGACCCGCGGTTTCGTACATGCCGTAGGGGCTGTCCTGATCCTGGAAAATGTCCGGCAGGGTCATGGTGCGGATCTTCACGCCCGCATCGAGCGCGCCGTCTTCGGCCAGGAAGTGCAAAACGAAGGCGCCAAAGCCGCCCACTGCGCCCTCTTCAATGGTGATCAGCACTTCATGCTCACGCACCAGCGTGCGGATGAGATCATGATCGAGCGGTTTGGCGAAGCGGGCGTCCGCCACGGTCGGGTTCAGGCCATAGGCCGCCAACTCGTCCGCGCTCTTGAGCACTTCGCCCAGACGCGCGCCAAAGGACAGGATGGCGACGCCCGCGCCCTCGCGCACGATGCGGCCCTTGCCGATCTCGAGCGGGATCAGCTCTTTGGGGATTTCAACGCCCAGCCCCTCGCCGCGCGGATAGCGGAAAGCGCTTGGACGGTCGTCGATCTCGTTGGCCGTGGCGACCATGCGCGCGAGCTCCGCCTCGTCGGCGGCGGCCATCAGCACCATCCCCGGCAGGGCGCCCATATAGCCCACATCGAACGCGCCGGCATGGGTGGCGCCATCCGCGCCCACAAGACCCGCCCGATCGATGGCGAAGCGCACCGGCAGGGACTGGATCGCCACATCGTGGACGACCTGGTCATAGCCGCGCTGCAGGAAGGTGGAATAGATCGCCGCATAGGGTTTGAGGCCCTCCGCGGCGAGGCCCGCGGCGAAGGTCACCGCATGCTGTTCGGCGATGCCGACATCAAAGGCGCGGTCGGGATAGGCGGCGGCGAATTTGTCCACGCCCGTCCCGCCCGGCATGGCGGCGGTGACAGCGCAGATCTTCTCGTCGGTTTCAGCGAGCTGGATCAGCGCATTGGCGAAGACGCCGGTATAGCTCGGCGCCGCCGGTTTGGATTTCTGCTGCTCGCCGGTGACGACGTTGAACTTGGCGACGCCGTGATACTTGTCGTCCGCCGCTTCGGCGGGGGCATAGCCCTTGCCTTTTTGCGTCACGGCGTGGATCAGGATCGGCCCCTCGCCGGCATCACGCACATTACGCAGCACGGCGACGAGCTGGTCCATGTCATGGCCGTCGATCGGGCCCACATAGCGGAAGCCCATTTCCTCGAACAGGGTGCCGCCCATGGCCATGCCGCGCAGATATTCCTCGGCCCGGCGCGCGTGCTCCTTCACGCCCAGCGCCTCGGCGACGCCGCGCCCGAGCTTGCGGATGGAGTTATAGCTTTTCGAGCTGACCTGACGAGCGAAGTAATGGCTCATCGCGCCCACGGGCGGGGCGATGGACATGTCATTGTCATTGAGGATGACAATGAGATCTTTCTTCATGTCCCCGGCATTGTTCATGGCCTCATAGGCCATGCCCGCGGACATGGAGCCGTCGCCGATGACCGCGACGACCTTGCGGCCCTCTTCGTGCTTGAGGTCGCGGCCCACAGCAAAGCCCAGCCCCGCAGAGATCGAGGTCGAGGCGTGCGCGGCGCCGAAGGGGTCGTAGTCGCTTTCAGAACGCTTGGTGAAGCCGGACAGGCCGCCGCCCTGGCGCAGGGTGCGGATGCGATCGCGCCGCCCGGTCAGGATCTTGTGCGGATAGCATTGATGGCCCACATCCCAGATCAGGATATCGCTGGGGGTATCAAACACATGGTGCAGGGCGACGGTCATCTCGACCACGCCCAGACCGGCGCCCAGATGCCCGCCCGTCACCGAAACAGCGTCGATGGTTTCCGCCCGCAACTCCTCCGCTACGGCTTTCAGGAAGGAAAGGTCGCGGTTCTTCAGATCCTGCGGTGAGCTGATCTGATCAAGATGCGGGGTATCGGGCATGCGCCGTGTCCTTGTTGTCTTGTTCTAATCTAGGCGTCAGGACTGCCGGGCCAAAACAAAATCCATCAGTTGACGCAGCATGTCGGCGTCCTTGCCGAACACGTCAAGATGGGCTTTCGCCTGATCGGCCAGCCTTGCGGCCCGGTCACGCGCGTCCTTCACCCCGAGTATCGAGACGAAATTGGCTTTTCCTTGACCGGCGTCCTTGCCGGTGCGTTTGCCGGTCAGGCTCTCATCGCCTTCCGCGTCCAGAAGGTCATCGACGATCTGGTAACACAGACCAAGGTCATGTGCGAAACCTTCCAGCGCAATGCGCTGAGCGCGGTCAGCATTGGCGATCACCCCGCCCGCCTCGGCGCAGAAGCTGATCAGGGCGCCGGTCTTCATGCGCTGACAGCGGGTGATGATGCCGATATCGCTCAGCTCGCCCGCCTCGACGGCCATGTCGATCATCTGGCCGCCCACCATGCCGCGCGGTCCGGACGCTTTCGAGAGACGCAGCACCAGCTCGGCGCGAACCGCGGGATTGGAGTGGGTTTCAGGATCCGCCAGCAGCTCGAAGGCCTGGCTCTGCAAGGCATCGCCCGCCAGAACCGCGGTCGCCTCGTCGTATTCCTTGTGGACGGTCGGACGACCGCGACGCAGATCATCATCATCCATGCACGGCAGATCGTCATGAACCAGCGAATAGGCGTGCACGCACTCCACCGCGCAGGCGGCGCGCAACAGGGCGCGTTCATCCGCGCCCACCAGGAACCCCGCCTCGATCAGAAGGAAGGGCCGCAAACGCTTGCCCGGACCGAGCGCGGCGTAGCGCATGGCGGAGATGACCCGCGCTTCCGGACCATCCGGACGCGCCAGCAGCGCATCCAGCGCGACCGTGACCCGGTCTGCGGTCTCGGTGAGATGGGTGTCGAACGCGCTCATGACACCCGCGCCCCGTTCGGCGCATCCCCATCGGCGTTGAGCAAGAGGATCGAGCCGTCCGTATCGGTCACGCCCAGCACCAGCACTTCGGACCGCACCGGACCGATCTGACGCGGCGGGAAGTTCACCACCGCCAGCACGCGGCGGCCGATCAGCGTCTCCGGCTCATAATGCACGGTGATCTGGGCGGAGCTTTTCTTCTCGCCAATCTCGGGACCGAAATCGACCCACAGCTTGATCGCAGGTTTTCGAGCTTCGGGGAAAGGCTCGGCGCGCACAATGGTTCCAAGCCGGATATCGGTCTTGAAGAAGTCCTCGGGCGCGATGTCAGGCTGGACCGGTTCGGAGGTCATGCGCCTAGCCCAGGTCCGCCGGTTCAGCGCTGAGGGCGCCATCAGCCTGCTCGACAATCTTGTCGACCTTGAGCTGGGCTTCGCGCAGGCGCGCCTCGCAATGGGCCTTCAGGGCCGCGCCGCGCTCATACATGGCGATGGACTTTTCGAGCTCCACCTCGCCGCGCTCAAGCTGAGCGACAATGGTCTCGAGCTCTTTCAGCGCGGTCTCAAAGCTCATCTGGGCGATTTCAGCGGAGGGGGCGTCAGTCATCGCTACAGCCTTCTGATCAGGAATACATGAGCCCCACAATCGCGAAAGATCGCCGAGGATCAAGCCGCCTGTGCGCTAGCGCTTCAGCTCATAGCGGCGCCAGGACCAGTATCCGTCCCCGCCATCGCGCACGCAGGTCCAGCCCTGACGCTTGAGTTCAGGGCGCAGCATGCGGTTGACCCAGCCATGGGCGAACAGGGCGACGCCGCCCGTCTGGGCCGCATTCACCAGCTTTTCCGCCGCGGCCGCTGCGCGCACCTCGGCCTGGGCGCGGCTCTCGCCATCCCGGGAAAAGCCAAGCCACCATGAACAGCGTGCGAACACGCCCCAGGTCCGCGCCTGCATTTTCCAGGGCAGAGAGGGCGGCGGCAAAGGCGCCTCGACAAACAGGCTGTCATGCTCGATGGGGCGGTCGCCCACGGTGGCGCGCGCTGTTTCCATGGCGCGCGGCAGCGTGGAGGAGAACAGCGTGTCCGCGTATTCCGCCTGCTCGACCAGGCTCGGCGGAGAGACCTGTCCCGGTTTCAACCCGGCCCGATCATACGCCGCCCACCAGTCCACATAGCCGCGCCAGTCCATAACCGCGCGCCGATCCGCGTCGGGCTCGCCATGGCGTGCGATGATGATGGGGCCCGGCCCGGTCTGGCTGTCGGCTTTGGTCATGAACGGTCTTGAGCGATCTCATTGAACACGTGCTGACAGCCGCCCCTCGCCCGGACAGACCGACTGCAGTCCCACGCCCCCCGTCGTGAGAGCCGCGGCCCCCATGAGTCAAGCGTGACGTCTTGGTACCCGCCCTCCCCGCGCGGCACAAGCAAGGATGACGCGGCCGTGTGCGATGAGGCCCCTGAGGGCTTGTCCGCCTGAAGAGAGGATAACGGAACCCAGCCTGCGACAGGCACAGGTTCCGCCGCAGCCGCTTTCGACCGATGAGATCCGCGCGTGCGATTCGTCGCGGGCTGTCAGGACGCTCCCGACACCCTAACCGGCATGGGACGGATCGCTGCCGTTCGCCCGGGCATGCGCCGCCACGAGCGAGGGCATCATTTCAAAGCCGGGTTCGAACTCGGAATAATTGCAGGTGATCTCCTCGCCCGGGGCAATGTCGGCGATGGCGTAGCCATAAACGGAATCGCGAAAATCCGTGTTCGGGGTCAGCGAGTGGTTCATGTGGCGGCCATTATCCGCATCGAGCACCAGAACGTCGGGTTTGCCCGGATAGGGATAGGTGTAGCGGTCGACAAAGCGACGAATGGACTCGGGCAGGGAGTCCAGCTCGGCGAGCGCGATCAGCCGGTCAAACTCCGGCGCGAAACGATAGATCATCTGGCCGGCGCGGATCGGTTCGGCGGCGAACACGCCGACGCCCTCGATCGCACTCGGTCCGACATAGGTGTCGATGAGCAACATGGGTCAGAACGCCCTGGGCTCCGCGCGTCGACGCGGATCAAGGATACAGCGCGGCCTGACAGGCAGGACCGACGCAGAGTGCGACGCTCCAGCGCCTATGATGCTCCATTGGGGAAAAATGCAAGCGGATTGTTGGCCGCGCCCCTGAGACGCGCGGCCAAATCCTTGATCTAATGGCCCAGCTGAACATCCATGATCTTGACGCCCTCGGGCGCCGCCGGTTCTTCAGGCACGAAGAAGTCCGGCAGAAGCTCTTCACCCGGGGTGACGCTGAACTGATCGAGATCGGTGACGCCTTCGCTGACCAGGAAGCTGTCATCAATCAGGAAATTGCCGGTGAACTCCGCCGCCGGCTTGGTGAGCACGCGATAGGCGGTCTCGGCCAGGATGTCGGGCTTGCGGCAGTTTTTGAACGCATCCTCACCCGCCAGCACATTGGCGATGGCGGCGGTGGCGACGGCGGTGCGCGGCCAGATGGCGTTCGCGGCGATCTTGCCCTTGAACTCGCCCGCCCAGCCCAGAATGCACAGGCTCATGCCGTATTTGGCCGAGGTGTAGGCCACGTGCGGCGCGAACCATTTCTCGCGCATGTCGAGCGGCGGGGACAGCGCCAGAATGTGCGGGTTCTCGGCTTTCTCGAGATAGGGCAGCGCTTTCTGGGTGACGAGGAAGGTGCCGCGCGCATTCACCTGATGCATCAGGTCCCAGCGCTTGATCGGCGTGTCCTTGGTGGGCATCGGGAAGATGGCCGATGCATTGTTCACGACGATATCGATGCCGCCAAAGGTCTCCACCGTCTTGGCGATGGCGGCGTCCACACTGGCTTCGTCGCGAATGTCGCACACCAGCGGCAAGGCCTGGCCGCCCGCCTTTTCAATGGCTTCAGCGGCGGTATGAATCGTGCCTTCGAGCTTGGGGTGCGGTTGATCGGTCTTCGCCGCAATGACGATATTCGCGCCATCCTGCGCACAGCGCTCGGCAATGGCCAGACCAATGCCGCGGCTTGCGCCCGTAATGAAAAGAGTCTTGCCCTTCAGGGACATGCTTTCCTCCCGCTCCTGAATGAAGCGAGAGGATAACACTGTTATATCCAGAAAGACAGCCCCGAGGCTGAAGGACTAGATCGGCCGCCAGACGCGCCAGCCCGGACAGGTCATGCCTTCCTCACGGCGACAGGAGGCGAAGGTGAACAGGACGGTCCAGGCCTTGCCGACCACCAGATCGCGATGGACATAGCCGATCCCGCGCGAGGCGCGGCTGTCGAGCGAGGCGTCGCGATTATCGCCCATCAGGAAGAGATGGTTCTCGGGCACGTTGAACGGCCCCACATTGTCCAGAAGCGCATTGTCGGACCGCTCATAGATCTCGTGCACCTTCCCGCCCGGCAGGGTCTCGAGATAGACGGCGGCCTCGACCTGGGCGCCCTCACGGTCGCGATAGCGCACCACGCCTTCAGGATCGCGCGGCACCAGCTCGTCATTGATGTAGAGCCGTCCCTCGCGCATCTCGATGCGGTCGCCGGGCAGGCCGATGACGCGCTTGATCAGGTTGATGCCCTGGGCGGGATCACGCACCACGACCACATCGCCGCGCTTGGGCGTGGAGCCGAACAGCCGCCCCGACCAGCTGTCAGGCAAGCGGTAGCCGAGCCCAAGCGGCAGGGAATGCCGTGAATAGCCGTACGCAAATTTCGACACCAGAACGCGATCGCCCACCTGGATGGCGGGCTGCATGCTTTCTGAAGGGATGTGGAAGGCGGCGAACACGAACGTGACCAGCACGAACCAGACCGCCACCACCCCGGCCAGGAAGCGGATCGTTTCCCCCACTTCCGACATCGCCTTGCCGCCGAAACGACGTACTTGCTCATTCATTTCAGTTTTACCGCCGTTCCATAGGCGAGCACTTCAGCCGTGCCTTCCATGACCGCCGCGGTGGAGAAGCGGAAGGTGACCACCGCGTCTGCGCCCATGGCTTCTGCATGACTGACAAGACGGCCCAGCGCCTGTTCCCGCGCCTCGGCCATCAGCTTGGTGTACTCGCTGACTTCGCCCCCGACCAGATTGCGCAATCCAGCCACAAAATCACGTCCAAAAAAACGCGCGCGAACCACGCTGCCGCGCGCAATGCCGATGACAGCCTCGACCTCACGACCGGGAATATCATCGGCCATGGTGACGAGAACAGGGGCGCGCGTCGCGGGATGTTCAGGGGTGTTGCTCATGGAAAGCCCTTTTAAACAAACCTGTTAACCCAGCACATTGATCGCGCCACAATCACACGGAGAAAGTTAAAGATTAACTCGCAAGCCCCAGTTCACAATGCTTATTGGCGCCTGACAAGATGACAGCTGACAGGGTCTTCACTTGACGCAACCAAGCCGTGACGGCTGAGTTATAAAGGTCACAGAAGGCGCAGCGGCAAATTGCGGAGATCCGGCATGGCCCCCACAGACACCTCTCCCCCGAACCCCGATGACGCACCCGACAGCGCGCGCGACCAGAATAGCGACCGCGTCCTGGCCGTCATCAACTATGCCTTGCTGCTGGTTGGCATCAGCAATGGCGTCACCGTTCTGATTGCGGCCATCCTCGCCTATGTGCGCAAGGACAACGCCGATCCGCTGGTGAAGAACCATTTTCAGTTCCAGATACGCACCTTCTGGTACTGGCTGGCGATGGTGGTGGTCGGCGCGCTGACCTGGATCTTCCTGATCGGCGGGCTGATCCTGCTGCTGGCGACCATCTGGCTCGCCATCCGGTCAGCGGTGGGGCTGATCCGTCTTGTGGACGGCCGCCCGCACCCTGACCCGACCGGGTTCTGGATCTAGCGCCTAGGCGCTTTCCAAGACCGTTTCGCCCGGCGCGAAGATCGGGTCGTAACCGATCTGGATCTCACCCAGCAGGCCCTGGGCCCCGGTGAGCACGCTCTGGGCGAAGATATTGGCGATGGAGATGCGCGCCTGCGCGTAGCTTTCATCGCCATCGGCTTCCTTGATCTTGCGCTGGGCCGCCACGGCGCCCACGCACAGCAGCCAGCCGCCCGTCACATCGCCCGCAAGCTTGAGATAGGCCGTGGCGCCGGCAAGCCGGTCCGCGTCAGACGCCTTGAGCATGAAGGCCGTCGCTTCTTCCAGCGCATCGCAGGCGGGTTTCAGCGCCTCGGCCAGCACCGGAAGCTCGGGGTTCGAGCTGGTGATGCAGTCCTCGATGGTCTGACGTACATCCTCGATCAGCTCGCCCATGGCCGTCCCGGCATCGCGCGCCAGCTTGCGGCCCACAAGGTCGATGGCCTGAATGCCGTTGGTGCCTTCATAGATCGGAGCGATCCGGGCATCGCGCAGGTGCTGGGCGGCGCCGGTCTCCTCGATGAAGCCCATGCCGCCATGCACCTGAACGCCCATGGAGGCCACGTCCACGCCCATATCGGTGCACCAGGCCTTGGCGATCGGGATCATCAGATCCTCACGGCGCTTGGACCAGGCCTTCTCGTCGGCGTCGTCATGGTGCTCGCCCAGATCGGCTTCGACGGCGGCGTGATAGCAGATGGCGCGACCGGCCTCGATCTTCGCCTTCATCACCGCCAGCGTGCGGCGCACATCGGGGTGGTGGATGATCGCGTGCGGGCCGTGATCGTCCATGTTGATGGCGCGGCCCTGCTTGCGGTCCTTGGCATAGGCCAGCGCCTGCTGATAGGCGCGCTCGGCGATGCCGACCCCCTGCACGCCCACATTCAGGCGCGCGGAATTCATCATGATGAACATGGCGGCCATGCCCTTGAACTCGTCGCCCAGAAGCCAGCCCTTGGCGCCGTCATATTCCATCGTGCAGGTGGGCGAGCCGTGAATGCCCATCTTGTGTTCCAGCCCGATGGCCTGCAGCGCATTGCGCTCGCCCGGATTTCCGTCCGCATCGGGGATGAATTTCGGCACGATGAACAGCGAAATGCCCTTGGTGCCCGCAGCCCCGTCCGGCGTGCGCGCCAACACCAGATGGATGATGTTCTCGGCGCAGTCATGCTCGCCCCAGGTGATGTAGATCTTCTGACCCGAAATCGCCCAGGACCCGTCGCCATTGGGTTCCGCCTTGGTGCGCAGCGCGCCCACATCCGACCCGGCGCCCGGCTCGGTCAGGTTCATGGTCGCCGACCATTCGCCCGAGAGGATCTTGCCCAGATAGAGCGCGCGCTGTTCCTCAGAGCCGACGGCGATGAGGGATTCAATCGCGCCAAAGGACAGCATCGGGCCCAGGCCGAACGCCATGTTGGACGATTGCAGCATCTCCATCAGCGCGCAGCCCAGCGCCTTGGGCAGGCCCATCCCGCCCATATCGGTGGGGAATTGCAGACCCTGCCAGCCGCCTTCAACGAACTGGGCGTAGGCTTCCCTGAAGCCGTCCGGCGTGGTCACGACGCCGTCCTTGAGCGTGCAGCCCTGCTGGTCGCCGCTGCGGTTGATCGGGGCCAGAACGTCATTGGCGAGCTTGGCGGCCTCATCCAGAATGGCGGGCGTCAGGTCCGAGGAGAATTCCGGAAAGGCGCCTGTGGCGTTGACGCTGTCGAGCGCGGCAACTTCTTCCAGGGCGAAACGGATATCGCGAACCGGGGCGCGGTAGCTCATGGTGAGGTTTCCCTTCCAGCGTTACATTTGGTCCGAACATAGCGCGTTTGCTGCAAAGCGGGAGTCGGACTTCAGGCTTTTGGACAGGACCGCATGTCGCATGGCGACGTACACCATGTGAAAGCTGAAGCCGAAAGAGTCGTTCAATGATGCTGCGATTGCTTCTATCCGTTCTCATCACTCTCAGTCTCGCCGCCTGCGTCTCCGCTCCCACGCGCGACCCCGCCCGCCTGCCTTCCGGCCAGTGGGCGCTCGACCCGGCGCATGCCAGCACGCACTGGCAGGTCCGGCATATGGGGCTGTCCTGGTATACAGGACGGTTCGAGGAGATTGACGCTCGTCTCGACTTTGACCCGGCGAACCCCGAAGCAGCGCAGCTGACCGCAATCATCCAGGCCGATTCCGTTTCCACGGGCGATCCGGACTTTGATCAGACCCTGTGCGGCGGCGGCTGGTTTGACTGTGACGCCCACCCCGAGATCGTCTTCACCTCCGACCGGATCGAGGTGACCGGGGAGGACACCGGCCGGGTGCACGGCCAGCTTCAGCTCAAGGGCGTCACACGTCCGGTCATTCTGGAAACCCGGTTCTATGGCGGCGTGTTCAACCCACTCGAAGGCCGGCAGGCCCTGGGATTTCACGCGGAGACGACAATTGACCGCACCCAATTCGGCGTCGGACGTCTTCCCGGAAATCTGATAGGCGATACAGTACGCATACACATCGAGGCGGAATTCCTCCGCGCCCGACAGGAGTAAGTCATGACTGCCGCCCCTGAGTCCTCACGTTACACCACGGTCGCCATCATCCTGCACTGGCTGATCGCCATCCTTCTGGTGAGCCTGATCGCTGTGGGCTGGTGGATGGAGGATCTAGGCGAGGCCGCCCGCGCCGGCGAGATCAGTTTTGATTTCACTCGCGCCGTCTACAACTGGCACAAGACGATCGGCATTCTGGTCCTGCTGTTGTCGCTGGCGCGCCTGGGCTGGCGTTTCACCCATCCGGTACCGGCCCTGCCCTCGACCATGAAATCCTGGGAGGCGCTCGGCGCGCGCGCGGCGCATATCGGCTTCTATGTCGTGATGATCGGCATGCCGCTGATCGGCTGGGCGATGGTGTCCCACAGCTCCCTGCCCACGCGCCTGTTCAATGTGGAGGGTTTCAACCTGCCGGGCCTGCCGGTGCCGGAGAGCGAATTCCTGCACGAGGCGCTTGAAAGCGCGCACAGCGCGGGCGCCTGGGTGATCATCGTCCTGCTGGCCCTGCATGCAGGCGCGGCGCTCAAGCACCATTTCCTGGATCGGGACGGCGTTCTGAACCGGATGGTTCCGGGCCTGAACGTGCCGCCCCAGAACACGACGGACTGATCCTTTCCGATCCGGAAGCACCCCCTTTCGCGAAGCGCGGCTTGTTTGCCCGCGCCGCCATCGTATCTCTCTGGCGGACAGCGCGGCGATCCAGCCCGCTTCGCAAAGGAGGTCCCCATGCGCAGATTTTCCCTGATCGCCCCGCTCGCGGCCGCTCTGGCGCTTGGCGCCCCGGCCCTCGCACAGGACTGGGTGCTGGATGAGGACGCCAGCCAGATCCGCTTTGAAACTCAGGCGTTCGGCAGCACGGTTGAGGGCGGGTTCGAGGATTTTAGCGCCGAGATCACCCTGGATCCGGACAATCTTGACGCCGCCCGGATCCACGCCGTCGTCCAGACAGGCTCCGCCATCATCGGCAATTCAGATTACCGCGAGACCCTGCGCGGCCGAGCGGGCCTGAATGTGTCGGGTTTTCCCGAAGCGGTGTTTGACTCCTCTTCCATCACCCGGGAGGGCGAGACCTACCGCGCGGACGGCGTGCTGACGATCAAGGGGGAGGATAACCCCGCGGTTCTCACCTTCACCCTCGAGATCACGGGCGACCGGGCGGTGGCGAACGGCGAGATGACCGTGATGAGTCGCAGCTTCGGCGTGGGCGCCAATGACTGGGACGGCGCCGGGGAGGAAGTGACCTTGCAACTTCATATCGAGGCGGACGCGGCGCAGGAGTAAGATTGCACCCCGGACGGGCCGCAGCTACCTAACCGGGATGAACCGCCCGATCCCGCCTTCCGATACGCCGATCCTCAGTGCGACCGATCCCGCCGCGCTTGAGGAGGCCGCGCGTCTTATCAAAGCGGGCGGGTGCGTCGCGCTTCCCACCGAGACGGTCTATGGCCTGGCCTGTGATGCGACAAACGCTGACGCGGTGGCGGGCGTGTATGAGGCCAAGGGCCGCCCCAGCTTCAATCCGCTGATCTGTCATGTGGACACTGTCGAGCGCGCCCGGGCGCTGATAGATCTCGATGAGACGGGCGAGCAGCTGGCTGACGCCTTCTGGCCCGGTCCGCTGACGCTTGTCGCTTCCAAACGCGCGCCCTCTCCGGTCAGCGATCTGGCGGCGGCGGGCCTCGACAGCCTGGCGGTGCGATTGCCCCGGTCAGAGGCGCTGCGCGCGCTGGTCAGCCGCCTTGATGCGCCGCTGGCGGCGCCCAGCGCCAATGCATCCGGCACGATCAGCCCCACCACGGCGCAGCATGTCAAAGACAGCCTGAACGGGCGCATCCATCTTATCCTGGATGGCGGCGCCTGCCCGGTCGGTGTGGAGAGCACCATCGTCTCGCTCCTGGAGCCCGGACGCCCCACCCTCCTGCGCCCGGGCGGCGTGGCGCGTGAACAGCTCGAAACGGTGTGTGGCGCACTGGGCCGGGCCGGAGCGGCGAATCAGGCTGCGCCGACCGCACCGGGACAGCTGACCAGCCACTACGCGCCCAACGCGAGTGTGCGCCTGAACGCAACCGCCCCGCTAGCGGGCGAGTCCTATTTGGGGTTTGGCGCGCAACCTGAAAGCGACGATATTGTATTTTTTAATCTTTCCCCGAAGGGTGACCTAGTCGAAGCCGCCACGAATCTGTTTACTGGTCTACGTTGGCTGGATTCAGCCAGTGACCGCATCGCTGTCGCCCCCATTCCGGAAACCGGACTGGGCGAAGCGATAAACGACCGCCTCAGACGTGCGGCTGCAGAGCGTTAGAACAACTGCTCAAGGTTGCATTCAGATTCTGGATGATAGAACGCTCGCCATGAACAACGGTCTCTACATCGCCTCCTTCCGCACCCCGCTGGATGACGCCAAGGGCGTGATCATGATCCAGGACCAGAAGGTCATGGGTGGAGATTCCGGCATGTACTATGTCGGCTCCGTGTCCGGTCCGGATAATGATCTTCAGGTGAAGATGGTCGTGACCAATCATGACCCGTCCCGACTGTCGGTCTTCGGCGAATTCGACAAGTTCGCCCTTACCCTGACCGGCAAACGCGAAGGCGATTCCTACGTCTTCCAGGGCCGCGCCGACGCCGCGCCGTCCATGCGCTTTGAAGCGGTGCTGGAAAAAGCCGCGGATTAGTCTCAAACAGCGCGGATCGGGTCTTGTTCTCCCCGATGCGGCGGTTGCACACTGCCGCCATGAGCACGAACACCCTCACCCGCCTCAAGTCCGTCCTCGATCCCAAAGCGTGGAGCGAGGACCCTGACGAGCTCGCCCCGCATGCGCGCGACTGGCGCGGACGCTATCAGGGCGCCTCGCCGCTCCTTCTCAAACCCTCGACCACCGAGGAAGTGAGCCGCATCCTGTCGCTCTGCAATGCAGGCGGCGTGAAGGTGATCCCGCAAAGCGGCAATACGGGACTTGTGGGCGGATCGACCCCGCAGGGCGAGGTGGTGCTGTCGCTCAAGCGCATGAACCAGATCCGCACCATCGATGCGGCCAATGACTCCCTCACCTGCGAGGCGGGCGCCATTCTGGAAAGCGTGCAGGAGGCCGCGAAGGCCCGCGGCAAGCTCTTCCCCCTGTCGCTGGGCGCCCAGGGCTCCGCGATGATCGGCGGATTGATCTCCACGAACGCCGGCGGCGTGCATGTGCTGCGCTACGGCATGATGCGCGAGCTCGTACTGGGCCTCGAAGCCGTCCTGCCCGATGGCCGCGTCCTGTCGGACCTGACGGGCCTGCGCAAGGACAATACGGGCTACGACCTCAAACAGCTCTTCATCGGGGCGGAAGGCACGCTGGGCGTGGTCACCGCCGCAACGCTGAAACTCTTCGCCCGTCCCGCCTCGACCGCGGTCGCCATCGCGGCGGTTGAGAGCCCGGCTCAGGCGGTGGAGCTTTTAGGGCATATGAAGGACGCCACAGGCTCGGTCGCGGCCTTCGAGCTGATGCCGAAGATCGGGCTTGATCTCGCCGTGCATCACCTGCCCGGCGCGCGCCATCCGCTGGACTCGGACCCCGCCTGGACCGTGCTCATCGAGCTTGTGAGCCCGGAAACCGACCGCGCCCAGGCATTGATGGAAAGCGCGCTCGAAACCGCCTTTGAAAAGGGCATCGTCTCGGACGCGGCGCTGGCGCAGACCGAAGCGCAGATGGCGGAATTCTGGGCGCTGCGCGAGGGCATTCCCGAAGCGGAAAAGGCCCATGGCAAGGCCGCCAAGCACGATGTCTCCGTTCCGGTCTCGCGTATGCCCGCCTTCATGGAGGAAGCCGCCGCCAAGGCCGAAGCCATGATGCCCGAAGCCCTGATCATAGCCTTCGGCCATGTGGGCGACGGCAATGTGCACTTCAACGTCGCGCGCAAGACGCCCGGATCAGGCGATGACTTCGTCGCCGCCTGCGCCCCGGTCACAGAAGCGATCTATGACCTTGTGGACAAGCATGGCGGCTCGATCAGCGCCGAACACGGCGTGGGCGTCCTCAAGCGTGAAGAGCTGGCCCGGCGCAAGCCCGTCGAGGTGGCCGTCATGCGCGCCATCAAACAAACCCTTGACCCCAACGCCATCATGAATCCCCGGGTGATGCTGGGTATAGACTGAGCCTATGAGTCTGACCGGTTAAATTCATTGGCGCCGCAGGGGGCTCGCCCCTATCTCTGCCTCATTGATGACGGAGACGCCCATGCTGATTCTGCTTTCGCCCGCCAAGAAGCTCGACTTTTCCGAACGGGGTCACGCCCCGACCGCGACCCGTCCGGCCCTGATCGAGCGGACCAAGGAGCTGTCAAAGACCACGGCGAAACTCTCAGCCTCCAAGATCAAGTCCCTGATGCATCTCAGCGATGATCTGGCCGAGCTCAACCGTGAACGCTTCAAGGCGTTTGATCCGGATAGCACCGAGGGCCGCCCGGCGGCGATGGCGTTCAATGGCGAGGTCTATTCCGGCCTCGATGCGCCGACCCTCAGCTCTGAAGACCTGCAATGGGCGCAACAGCGCTTGCGTATCCTGTCGGGGCTTTATGGCGTGCTGCGGCCGCTCGACACGATCCAGCCCTATCGCCTGGAGATGGGCACGAAGCTGAAAACGCCCAAGGGCGGCAATCTCTATGATTTCTGGGGCGCGGATATCGCCAGCCAGCTTGAAGCCGATCTCCAAGGTCATCCGTCCAAGGCCGTCGTCAATCTGGCGTCCAACGAGTATGCCAAGGCGGCGAAGCTCAAATCGCTGAGCGTTCCGGTGATCAGCGTCGACTTCAAGGAAGAGAAGGACGGCCAGCTGCGCGCCCTGATGGTGTTCGCCAAGAAGGCCCGCGGCATGATGGCGCGCTGGATCATCGAGAATCGCATCGAGGACCCCGAGCGCCTGTCGGAGTTCAATGAAGAGGGGTATCGCTTCGACCCTGAGGGGTCGACGGCGGACACCCTGCTCTTCACCCGGCCCCAGCCGCCGAAGAAAAGCTAGCCCGAGCCCCTGCCAAAGCGCATGTCAGGCGCGTTCCGGACTTGACGCGGCTGCGAAATTCATCACCTGTTGAAGCTCTGCAATCCCCTTGTCTGGAGACCTGTTCATGAGCTCGATCCGTGTGGACCTGTCCGGCCATGCCGCCGTCATTACCGGCTCTTCATCCGGCATCGGCCTGCATATGGCCGAGGGTCTGGCCGCGAACGGCGCTGACATCGTGCTTAATGGTCTGGGCGATGCGGATGCGATCGAGACAGAGCGCCAGCGTCTCGCCGACTCCTATGGCGTGAAGGTGCTGTATCACGGCGCCAACATGCTCAAGCCGGATGAGATCGAGGATCTGATCGCCTTCACGGCGAAGGAGCTGGGGCGTCTCGACATTCTGGTCAATTGCGCCGGCATCCAGCATGTGGCGCCCGTGGATGAATTCCCGACCGAGAAATGGGACGCCATCATCGGCATCAACCTGACCAGCGCTTTCCACACCACCAAGCACGCCGTGCCGATCATGCGCAAACAGGGCCGGGGCCGCATCGTCAACATCGCTTCCGCGCACGCCCTGCGCGCCAGCCCGTTCAAGGCGGCCTATGTCTCGGCCAAGCACGGGCTGATGGGGCTGACCAAGACCGTCGCGCTGGAAACCGCCGAAGACGGCATCACGGTGAACTGCATCAATCCGGGCTATGTGAAGACGCCGCTCGTGGAGAACCAGATCGCCGACACCGCGAAGGCGCGCGGCATTTCCGAGGAAGAGGTGGTGCGCGACGTGATGCTATCCGCCCAGCCCACCAAGAAGTTCGTCACCTATGACGAACTGACCGGGGCCCTTCTCTATCTCGTCAGTGATGACGGCGCGAATGTGAACGGCAACGCCATCACCATTGATGGCGGCTGGACCGCGAAATAGCGATGACCGGGTCGGCTTCCTCCTCGTCGACCCGCAAACGGTCGAACGCGCCCCGCCCGGTCTCTCTCGCCCTTCAGGGCGGCGGCGCCCATGGCGCCTTCACCTGGGGCGTTCTGGACGCCCTTCTCGAAGACGGTCGCATCGCGCCCAAGGCCATCAGCGCCACCAGCGCCGGCGCCATGAATGCCTGCGCCCTCGTCATGGGGCGCGTGCGCGGCGGCGATGAAGGGGCGCGGCAAGCGCTCGATGAGTTCTGGCGCGCCGTCTCCCGCGCAGGCGGCGGATTCCTGCGCGCGCCGGGATGGTCGCGCCTCGCGCCCTGGTTTGACGCCCTGACCCGGCTGACCAGCCCTTATGACACCAATCCGTTCGGCTATGATCCCCTGCTCGACATCCTCGACAAGCAGATCGATTTCGACGCGATCCATGACTGCGCGGAAATCCAGCTCTTCATCGCCGCCACCTGCGTGACCACCGGGCGCAGCAAGGTGTTCTCCGGCGACGAGGTCACGCGCGACGCCGTGCGCGCGTCGGCCACCCTGCCCTTCATCCATCAGGCTGTGGAGATTGACGGCCAGCCGTTCTGGGATGGCGGTTTCACCGGCAATCCGGCGCTCTGGCCACTCTTCTATGCGGATGCGCCGCACGACCTTCTGATCGTGCACATCAATCCGATGGAGCGCCCGGGCACGCCCAAATCCGCTGAGGACATTCTCAACCGGGTCAACGAGATCACCTTCAACGCCAGCCTGCTGGCCGAATTGCGCGCTGTCGCCTTCGTCCAGCGCCTGATCCGCGATGACCTCCTGAAGGATCCACGCAAGGCCCAGCTGCGCAATATGCGCGTGCACTCGATCCGGGCTGATGACGCGATCTCGCAATACCCCGCCTCCAGCAAGTATGAGACGAGCTGGAGCTTCCTGACCGAGCTGCGCGATCGGGGACGAGAGACCGCCAGGGCCTGGCTGGACAGCTGTTCAGACAAGGTTGGCAAGGAATCGAGCGTGGATCTGCACGCCGAGTTCCTCAGCCAGCGCCGCTAGAACCTGTCGGGCAATCCTGCAGACCGGTTTCGCGGCTCCGACCGGCGCCCGGAAACGTCTACGCTTCCCCCTCGATCAGCCCCGGATCGTCCTCACGCACGCCATTCACGCGCCTTGACGCCTTGCGCAGGCCAAGCGACCCGTCCGGCGGCGCCGTCAGGAAGGGCCGCGGATCCGTTTCGGGATTCAGCCAGTCCGCAAACCGGCCTTCGGGGATGAATACCGGGCTGCGGTGATGGATATGAGCGATGTCATTGCTCGCCGCGGTCGTCAGAATGGCGAAGCTGTCGATGCGGTCCGCGCCCTCGCCCCAGCGCTCCCAGACCCCGGCCATGACCATGGGCTGTCCGTCCGTGCGAGTGATGTACCAGGGCTGCTTGGCGCCGGACTCGTCCCTGGACCATTCATAGAACCCGTCCGCCGGGATCAGCGCGCGGCGCCGCTCGAGCGCCTGCCGGAAGCTGGGCTTGTCGGCGGCGGTTTCCGATCGGGCGTTGATCAGCGGTTTGGCGCCGTCCGGGCCGGTTTTCGACCAGTGCGGCAGGAGCCCCCAGCGCACCTGGGTGAGGCGGAAGTCCTGCTGCCGTCCCAGACGGATGATCGGCAGGGCCTGCGTGGGCGCAGCGTTCCAGCTGGGTGGAAAATTCAAACGATCCAGCTTGCCGAACAGGGCTTCGAGCTGGACGAGGCTCAAACTCATGACATAACGACCGCACATCCCCGTTTCCTCACCCCGGAACCGTGAGAGGTCAAGCATGAAGGATCTGCCCCGCATCAGCGTCGGCCTTGTCGTCTGGCGTGAGGACGAGGTTCTCCTGATCCGCCGCGCCAACCCGCCCTCCCAGGGCTGCTGGTCCATTCCCGGCGGCAAGGTGGAGTTCGGTGAAACCCTGCATCAGGCCGGGCTTCGGGAAGTCCTTGAGGAGACCGGAATCCGCGCACAGGTCGACACCCTGATCGATGTGTTCGAATCCATTACCGAGCATGGCCATTACGTGATGGCGGATTTCTCGGCGCGCTGGCTCGGCGGCGAGCCGGAAGCTGGTGATGACGCGCTGGAAGCCGCCTTCTTCTCGCTTGAGGACGCCCTGAGACTGGTCGCCTGGGACGACACCCGGACCGCGCTCCGGCAAAGCGCTCAAAAACGCATAGGATAAAGGTCTTAGGCACAATCCAATGCGATGGTGTTTGACGGTCTGTTAAGCCGCACGCCCCGAGTATCGCGTATATTCCTATCCCTGCGCGAGCCGTGAGGGCGATCATGAAACTGACCTTGAAGCACAAATTGCTGGCGGCCTTTGCTGGCGTCGCGGTGCTGGTTCTTGTCGTAGGCGCCTTCGGCTCCCTTGGGGCCCGCACCCTGGGTCAGATTTTCACCGACTACCGCCAGACCGCCCAGGCGAGTCTGATCTACAATGACATGAAACTCCGCCTGGAGGCCGCCCGGCGCTCCGCCTTCATCTGGCGCACCACCCAGAGCCCCGAGCATGCCCGGCGCTTTGACGAGCAGATCGAGATTTTCATTCACGACGCCGATCTGCAGGGCATGGCGGAAGAGCACGAATATGCAGACGCGTATCGCGCGTCTTTCCAGGAGGCTTTCGGACATCAACAGGTCCGGGACGGGCATTACGCCATCCAGACAGCGCTAGGCCCCCAGATCCGCATGCAACTCAGCCAGGTCATGCGTTCGGCCTATCAGGAGGGTGATGTGGAAGCGGCCTACCGGGCCGGCGTCGCCCAGGAGCATCTGATGCTGGGTCGATATTATGCCGAGCGCTTCCTGCGCACCAACGCCGCCAGCGACTCTGACCGGGCCATGTCCGAGTTCGAGATCGCCCGATCCGAACTGGATGGCCTGTTCCAGCAACTGGAATCCCCGGATCGCCGGGAGCAGACAGCCTCCATCCTTGAGGAACTGACTGCGTTCGAAACGGCGTTTGGCGCTGCTGCTGACGCCATTTTCGCCCGCAACGCTTCACTCTCAGAACTCGACCGGATCGGCCCCGTCATGGAAGAGGTCGCCGAAGAGGCGCGCCTTGAGAGCGTCAATCACCAGAACGAGCTGGGCCCGCGTGCAGCCTCTGAAGTCCGTCAGACGGAGATGATGGTGCTGATCGCATCCGGTCTCATCCTGGTGCTGTCCATCGCCATGGGTCTGTTCGTCTCCGGCAACCTTTCCGGCATGATCCGCAAGATCACCCAGGCGATGACCGATCTGGCAGGGGGCGACAAGTCCGTTGACGTCGCAGGGGCAGACCGACGCGACGAGATCGGCGACATGGCGCGTGCGCTGGTGGTGTTCCGCGACCAGGCGCTGGAGGTTGATCGATTGCAGACCGAACAGGCGCAGGCCGAAGCCCGCGCGGCCAAGGAACGCAAGGCCGCCATGATGGAGCTTGCGGACCAGTTCGAAACCCAGGTCGGATCCGTCATCCGCGCCCTCTCTGATGCGGCGAGTGAAATGCAGTCCCGCTCGCACACCCTGAACACCAATGTGGACAGCACCAATGCGCGCGCGGCGTCCGTGGCCGCCGCCGCCGAACAGGCTTCGGGGAATGTGGAGGCCGTCGCATCCGCAGCAGAGGAGCTGACCGCCTCGATCCGGGAGATTGCAGGCCAGGTCGCCACCTCCGCCAGCGCGGTTCAGGCCTCCAACGCCCGCGCCGAGATCAGCAGCCAGCAACTCGACCGGCTCAACACCGCGGTCGCCGGCGTGGACGAGATTGTGCAGGCGATCAATGCGGTGGCCGACCAGACCAATCTTCTGGCGCTGAACGCCACCATCGAGGCCGCGCGCGCCGGCGAGGCCGGCAAGGGCTTTGCGGTCGTGGCCAGCGAGGTCAAGCAGCTCGCCACACAGACCCAGAAACTGACCGAACAGATCGCTGAGCGCCTCAGCGAGATCGGCTCAACCTCCAATGACGCCATCTCGGCCACGCGTGACATCATTGGCCAGGTCCAGGAAATCGACCGCACGACCCAGGCCCTGGCCTCGGCTGTCGAGGAGCAAAGCGCCGCGACCGGCGAGATCTCGGCCAACGCCCAGCAAGCGGCGGAAGGCGCGCGATCGGTGACCAGCGACATCACCGGCATTCAGGGGTCGGTCCAGACCACCTCGACGGTATCGGACGAAGTGAACACGGCGGCCGGCGTGCTGAAGTCCAATTCCGAGAACCTTCGGCTGGAGGTCGAACGCTTCCTGAGCACCGTCAGGGCGGCCTAAAGGTCAAAAGCCTTGAATTCGCCCTGTTCGACGTACAGGAACAGGGCATGCGTATGAGACCCCTGATCCTGGCCTTCGGGCTGATGCTCGCCTTCGCCCCGCTCGGCGAAGCGCAAAAGCTTGTTCGTCCGCCTGAGTATCAAGACCCCTACCCGGTGGAATCCCTCGCCCGGGTCATGGGCGAGATGCATTATCTCGATTTCGCCTGCAAGGGTCGGCAGTCCCAGGCCTGGCGCGACGCCATGGTTGAACTGCTCGATCACGAAGCCCCGACCCGCGGCGGATATCGCCAGCGTCTTGTGGACCGCTTCAATGAAGGTTTCCGGATCCAGGAGCGCCGCTCCCCGCGCTGCGGCGCCGAAGAGGAGATGGTGCGCCAGACCCTCGCCATCGAAGGCGAAGCGCTGAGCGAACAGCTGCGCCGGACGTATCTGCAATAAGGTCAGGCCTTCGCGCTCTCCGCCATGAGTTCGGCGGCGGCGCGCTCCACCGCATCCACCTGCAAGGCGCCCATTAGGGATTCGCGCGAGGTGTCGGCCAGGGCGCGGCGCTCGCGCTCGTCAAACCTGTCGCCCGCGCGCACGATGCGGGCCTTCTCCCCCCAAGGCGCATAAAGCCGCTCATCGGTCGGGCCGAAGAGCCCCAGCGTCGGCGTTCCGGCCGCCGCCGCCATATGCATCAAGCCGCTGTCATTGCCGACAAACAGCGCCGCACGTTTGAGACAGGCGGCCGCCTCGACCAGATCAAGCTGGCCAGTGAGGTCGATCACGGTGCGCGCTTCCAGCCCGGCCTTTACGGCCTGCGCCCGCGCTTCATCGCCGGGACCGCCGAAGATCGCGATGGCGGCGCCGGGCAGCAGCCCGTCCTCGGCGGTCAGGCGCAAGGCCAGTTCGGAAAAGCGCTCCGGCGCCCATTCCTTGAAGACGGCGGAGGCGGCGGGCGACAGGGCGAGCACGGTCTGGCCTTGGGGCAATTCGGCATCGGCGCGGGCTTCGCCAGCGGCATCGATCCACAACCGCGTGCCGGGCGCTGCGCCCAGTCGCAAGACTTCAGCCGCTTCCTCGACCCGATGGCGGACGCCGGCCCTGGGATTGGGGCGCTTGACGAAGCGCTGCCCCGCCCAGAGAAACCAGCTTGTCAGCGAGCCGCGCAGGTCCACGACCATGTCCCAGCGATGACCCACGCTTTCACGCCAGAGCTTGAGCCAGTGTCCGCCGCCCTTCTGCTTCTTCATCACGATCACCCGCTCCACCTCGGGAATGGCGCGAAAGAGCGGCGCCGCCAGCGGGCCGCAGCCCACCGTGATGCGCGCATCGGGATGGGCGGTGATCAGATGATCGAGCACGCCCATATTCATGATGGCGTCGCCGATACGGGTGGCGGTGATGAAGAGGATGCGCGTCATGGGGGGACGCACTTAGCCTGACATGAGGCCGGGCGCCAGTCTGAAGCGCGCCCTCTTGATCGCCGGACCGCTTCACCCCCATCTAGCGGACATGACCGAACCCTATCTCACCACCCTGCCCGACCGCGCCGTCATCGCCATAACCGGCGCCGAAGCGCGCGGCTTCCTCCAGCGCGTCCTGACCCAGGGACCTGAAGGCGTCAAACCGGGCGCGGCGATGTTCTCCGCGCTGCTGACGCCGCAGGGCAAGGTGCTGGCCGATCTCTTCATCCTTGATGATGGCGAGGGCGGGCTGCTGTTTGACGTTCCCGCCAGCGAGGCGGACGCCCTGCTCAAGCGCTTCACCCTCTATCGGATGCGCGCGGACGCGACGATCGAGCGGCGCGAGGATCTCAGCGTGATCGCGGCGGCGGGTGAACCGGCGGAGGAATTGCGCATGGTGGCGCTGAGCGCGGCGCCCGATCCGCGCAACGCCGCGATTGGCTGGCGCGGCGTCGCGCCCGCCGGCGGTCCCGACAGTGATCGCGACTTGTATGAGCGCGCCCGCATTCAGGCCGGCGCGCCGGAATTGGGCAGCGATTATGGTCCTGCAGAGGTTTTCTCGACCGATGTGAACCACGACCTTCTGTCAGGCATCAACTACAAGAAGGGCTGCTTTGTCGGCCAGGAAGTCGCGAGCCGCATGCATCGCAAGGGCGGGGTCCGCAAGCGCAGTGTGCGGCTTCAGGGTGATGGACTGAAAGCGCAGGATGAAGTGAAGGTCGGCGAGACTGTCCTTGGCCCCGTCAGCAGCGTTTCGGGCGACCATGCCCTCGCCCGCTTGCGGATCGATCGTTTGAAGGACGGGGTGCAGGCCGGCGACACCCTGAAAGTGAACGGCGCCCCGGTCACGCTGCTTGACGATCTCGACCGGCTTTGACCCCCTCGCCTTTTGATCTTGCCAGTCCGGGCCGCACGCGGCTAGAACCGGAACAAAAGGAGACCGACATGACCGAGCGCTGCCCCTGGTGCGGGGATGACCCGCTCTATGTCGCCTATCACGACACCGAATGGGGCGTGCCCGAATGGGACTCCCGGGCTCTGTGGGAAAAGCTGATCCTTGACGGCTTCCAGGCCGGGCTCGCCTGGATCACCATATTGCGCAAGCGCGATACGCTGCGTGAGGCCTTCCATGGCTTCGATCCGGAACGCATCGCCCGCTATGACGAAGCGGACATGGAGCGTCTGCTGGCCAATCCCGGCATTATACGGTCGCGGTCCAAGATCAGCGCCGCCATCGGCAATGCGCAGGTCTATCTGGACATGGCCGAGCGGGGCGAGGACTTCTCGGGCTATCTATGGGGCTATATGGACGGCGCGCCGAGAGTGAACCGGTTTGTCGCCATGTCCGATGTGCCCGCCCAGACCGAGCTCAGCCAGAAGATCGCCAAAGACCTTAAGAAACGAGGCTTTAAGTTTTGCGGACCGGTTATTGTCTACGCCTTCATGCAGGCGGTGGGCATGGTGAATGACCATCTTGTCGGCTGTCATCGTCACACCGAGGTTACAAAATAGCCTTTCGCTGCGTGGAAGCGGTTGGCGCTGCGGCGCAGGTGCGGCTAAGTTGCGCTCCTTCAAATGCTAGAATCTTGCGTCGGAGCCTTTCATGACCGCGGCCGTTATTCGTTCCACTGGCTTGTGGACGCCAGCCAACTCCATTTCCAATGAAGAGCTGGTGGAAAGTTTCAACGCCTACGTCGCCCAGTACAATCAGGAGCATGCGGCCGCCATCGAGGCGGGCGAGCTTGCCCCTCTGTCTCCGTCCTCGGCCGAATTCGTCGAGAAGGCCTCCGGCATCAAGTCGCGCTTTGTCATCGACAAGGAAGGCGTGCTCGACACCAAGCGCATGAAGCCCTTCATCCCGGCGCGAGACAATACCGACATCTCCATCCTCGCCGAGATCGGCGTGAAAGCCTGTCACAACGCGCTGGAACGCGCCGGCAAGACCGCATCTGATGTGGACGGGGTGATCGTCGCCGCCTCCAACCTGCAGCGCGGCTATCCGGCGGTCGCGGTCGAGATCCAGGACGCGCTCGGCATCGAGGACGGGTTCGGCTTTGACATGAATGTCGCCTGTTCGTCCGCCACCTTTGGAATCCAGACCGCCGCCGACCAGATCGCCGCCGGCCATGCCCGCGCCATTCTGGTGGTGAACCCGGAAATCTGCTCGGCGCACCTGAACTGGTGCGACCGCGACAGCCATTTCATTTTCGGCGATGTGGCCACGGCGATCCTGCTGGAGCGCGAAGACCTTGGAGAAGGCGGCTGGCGCATCATCGGCACCAAGCTCAAGACCAAGTTCTCCAACAATATCCGCAACAATTTCGGCTTCCTGAACCGCGCCGAGCGCCCGACAGGCGAGGCCGGACAGGAAAACCTGCTGGCGCCCAAGGATGACAAGCTGTTCGTCCAGGAAGGCCGCAAGGTGTTCAAGGAAGTCGTGCCGATGGTGTCGGACATGATCCGCACCCATATGGGCGAGCTGGGCCTCGAGGCCGACGACATGCGCCGCGTCTGGCTGCACCAGGCGAATATCAACATGAACCTGATGATCGCCAAGAAGGTGTTCGGCCGCGAAGCCGGCGGCGAGGACGCGCCGACCATTCTGGATGAATACGCCAACACCTCTTCGGCGGGCTCGATCATCGCCTTCCACAAGCATTCCGATGATTTCACCGCGGGCCAGAAAGGCGTGATCTGTTCGTTCGGCGCCGGATATTCCGCCGGCACCGTGTTTGTGGAGCGTCTGTGAGGTGAACCAGCCCGCCGATAGCACGCTTTTCGCCCGCGTGTTGGCGAAGACCAACGAGTATCTCGACTTCCCTTCAGTGGTCGGGCACGAGACCCCGTTTCTCGATCATCTCGCACGTGATTTCACGGCGCTGGGCTGCAGCGTCGAGCGTCCGCAGAATCTCTGCATCATCCGCCTGAACGAACCGGGGCCGGTCTATCTCGCGCACGCCGACCGGCACGGCGCGGTGATCGCCGAGGATGGCGCTGCGGTCTACGCCGCCCAGGCGGTCAAGAACACCAAGTATGCTGATGGCGCGACCCATACCGAGGCTTTCGCCGCCACCGTCTCCAAGCGCTATGAAGGCGAGGATGTCTTCGCCTATGACCGCAAGACGGGCGGCCGTCTGGCCTATGGCAACATCACTAGCGCGCGGATTGATGACCAGAACCGTCTCGTGGTCGAGATCGAGGACCTGCCGCCGCTTCCGGGCGGGACGCCGGTCGCCTTTGCGCGGGATGTGACGCGCAACAAGTCCGGCCATGTCTCCGGCCAGCTCGACAACCCGGTCTCCCTCGCCGCCTTGCGCATCGCCGCGGAGTTCGGTCTCAAGGGCACGATCATCGTCACCGCAGAGGAAGAGATCGGCCGTTCTGCGGGCCATTTCCTGAGCTGGGCGCAGGCGGGCGGCCTCAAGCCCACCAATGAGCTCGTGGTCTGCGACACCTCGCCCTTTGATGACGCCGCCGCCTGCATGGCGGGCGCGGTCATCCTGCGACGCCGCGACGCCACGTCGAGCTTTCATGACGCCATGGTGAACCGGCTTGAAACCGCCGCCAGCCGGGCCGGCGCACCGATGATCTTCAAGGACAGCTTCATCGCGCGTGAAAACGACGCCCGGGCGCGCCGCGAACTGCCGCTCAAATCCATGGGCCTGACCGAGCTCGGGCGCATCACCGCGGACAGCCAGGGCGACTATGCCGGCGCCACTCTGCAATTGCCGACCTATAACTACCATTCCAACGAAGAGACGACCTCGGTGAAGGCGCTGACCGCCTTTGTCCGCACCCTCCTGGCGATCTGACAAAAAAGATCCCGCTTTGGCGAAAGCCGAAGCGGGACCAGTCAGGGAGGAAAATGTGTCGCCCGGTCGCGCCTTGCGCCGCCGCCGGGCGAAACTCTGTGTCAGGCGCTTTCCCCGTGCAGCGCCACATCAAGGCCGGTGACCTCGTCCTCTTCTTCAACCCGCAACTTCATCACGCGTTCCATCAGCCACAGGATGGCGAAGGTGGCGATGCCGCACCAGGCCGCAGCCGCCAGCGCGCCCCAGGTCTGGGTGAAGACCAGCATGACATTGCCTTCCACGGCGCCGGGCGTGCCCCCGATGGCGGAGCTGGCGAAGACGCCCGTCAGGATCGCGCCGGCCAGACCGCCGACGCCGTGAAGACCAAAGGCGTCAAGGCTGTCATCATACTTGCCGAGCTTCTTCAGGCTCGTGACGCCCCAATAAGCGGCCAGCGTCGTCAGAACACCGATCAGGAAGGCGGCGTAGGGCTCGACAAAGCCGGCCGCGGGCGTGATGCCCACAAGGCCTGCAATGGCGCCGGACGCCGCGCCCAGCACGGACGGCTTGCCGCGCATGACCCATTCCAGGACCGCCCAGGTCAGGGCCGCGGCCGCCGCCGCGATCTGGGTGACCAGGGCTGCATGGGCCGCCAGCGCATTGGCGCCCAGCGCCGAGCCGCCATTGAAGCCGAACCAGCCCACCCACAGAAGACCTGCGCCGATCACGGTCAGCACGAGATTGTGGGGCGGCTGGCCCTCTTTGGGCCAGCCGCGCCGCGGGCCCAGCTTAAGCGCCAGCACCAGACCCGCTACACCGGCGTTGATATGGACCACGGCCCCTCCCGCGAAATCCAGAACGCCTGCGTCGTATAGAAATCCCTCTCCCCAGACCCAGTGCGCGATGGGCGCATAGACCACCAGCAGCCAGATGGGTGCGAACACCATCCAGGCCTTGAAGCTGAGACGCTCGGCCGCGCCGCCGGCGATGATCGCCACGGTGATGATCGCGAACGTCATCTGGAAGAGAATGAACACCGCCTCGGGCAGGCCCGCCGCCTCACTGTCCAGAGACAGCCCGTTCAGGAAGACCTTGCCAAAGCCTCCGAACAGCGCGCCGTCGCCGGAGAAGGCGAAGGAATAGCCGGCAATCACCCAGACCAGCGACACCACCATGGCCGCGCCCAGAGACTGCATCAGCGTGGACAGCACGTTCTGACGGCGCACCATGCCGCCATAGAACAGCGCAAGCCCCGGCAGGGTCATCATCAAGACCAGCGCGCAGGCCGTGAGAATCCACGCCACATCGCCGCCTGAAAACTGAACCTGATCCATCCTCGCGCTCCTCTTCGCCCGATTGCACGGACAAAACCTGCGCTCTGGCGGAAGGGGATGTCAGCGTCTGAGACCGATTTTGCGGTGCAGCAGATTGCAGCCGCCAAAAACTAGAGCGTGGTTGCACTATTATCGAGCAGAGCAGTCTTGCCCGCCCAAGAAAAACCCCGGCGTCTGCAGCGCCGGGGTTTTGTCATCTCAGCCGTGGAGGACGGGACTAGCCGTGAACCTCGGTCGCTTCGGTGATCTTGTAGACGAGGTCATCGCCATCGGCTTCATGGATGGTGACGTAATCGCCATGACGCAGGGTGTGCTCACCGAGCTTGTAGACCGGCTCATCCGGGCCCTCCTGCGCCTCATCATAGTGGAAGAACCAGTTGGCGCCGCGATGGGTCAGCCAGCCGTCCGCCTTCTCGTCCTCTTCAGGAGAAAAGCGCAGCACGGTGCAGGCCTTCTTGTGGGCGCGCCACAGTTCGGCGTCGAGCTTGCCGTCCTTGTCCAGCGGCGCAGTGATCACATAGCCGCGCGAATCATCGCCGCCGGGAAAGCCTGCATCAGGGTTGCGGCTCAGCCGCAGGGTCAGACGGGTCAAAGCCATTCCAGCCTCCTCAAATCGTCTTTTCTGTAAGGGTTCAATGCGCCATCAGCAGGGACGGGCCATGCTCGGCGGTCAGCAATTGGCGCGTCACGCCGCCGAACATGAACTGGGCGATGCGCGAATGGCCATAGGCGCCGGCGACCAGAAGATCGGCCGTATCCGCCGCATCCAGAAGCGCGTCTCCAAGGCCGCCCTTGCCGTCGATTTCCTGCGTCTTGGCCTTTACACCGCGCGCAGCAAGCCAGTGCGTCAGGCGGTTCGGCGCGGACGCCGCCCGGTCGTGATAGTCAAGATTGCGCGAGCTGTGCAGCACCGTCACCTCGACGCCCGGACGGAACAGGGGCGCAGCCGCGAAAGCGGCGCGGGACGCTTCCTTGGAGCCGTCCCAGGCCACGGCAATGGATTTGGGCGGAATGGCGCCCTGGCGCGGCACGTAGATGGGACACCCCTCCTCGACCATGCAGGCGGCGGTGAAGTCCGCCAGAGGCCCGCGCCCCGCCGCGGCGCGCGGACAGGTCACCAGAAGTCGCACCAGTCGCGCCTGCTCGGCGGCTTCAGACGGGCTGTCTGTGACGCGCTTGAAGCTTGCGGCATCGCCCAGGTCATGCTCGGCGATCGCGGCGTCGAAACGCTTCTTGGCGTCCTCGCACGCCTTGGCGGCCTCTTCGCGGACCGTGTCTATGGCCGAGGAGACCACGGATGCGCCTGCCGCCCCGGGGCCGGTCCACAGCATGTAGGCTGCAGGGTCGGGTTCCACGAACAGCCCCCGCACGTCCGCCTCATAGAGCGGCGCCAGCGCGCAGGCCGCTTTGAGGGGCGAGACATCACTGTCAGAGCCTTGCAGGGCGACCAGTATGCGTTCGGGCTTCATCAAATCCTCCCAAGGGGTTGTGACGCCGCCAATGTTCAGCAGCTCTTCTTGAACTTACGCTGTTTCACGATACGACGGAATTGAATGAAAGCCGAATGGAGCGGGACAAAGTGGCGCGGTCAGCACGTGGAGACGGCAAACCAGCGACCGAGAAACCGGTTCGCGCCTGGCAACGCATGCTGTCGGGGCGTCGGCTGGACCTTCTGGATCCCTCGCCCTTTGACGTGGAGATCGACGACATCGCCCAGGGGTTGGCGCGGGTGGCGCGCTGGAACGGGCAGACCATGGGCGACCATGCCTTTTCGGTCGCCGAGCATTCGGTTGTGGTGGAGCAATTGTGCGGCCTGCTGGAGCCCGACTGGCCCGCCAAATGGCGGCTCGCCGCCCTGCTGCATGACGCAGCCGAGTACGTGATCGGCGATATGATCTCGCCCTTCAAGGCCGCTCTGGGCTATGATTACAAATCGTTCGAAGCCCGGCTGGAGGGGGCGATCCACATGCGCTACGGCCTGCCGCCTGAACTGCCCAAGTCGATCAAGACCACGATCAAGCGGGCGGACCGGATCTGCGCCTATCATGAGGCGGTGCAGATCGCCGGCTTCACCGTGGAGGAAGGCCGCAAGCTCTTCGGTCGGCCGCCCGTGGAGGCGAAGGTGGAGATCAACCCGCTGCCCGTGAAAGCGGCGCAGGCCCTGTTTCTCGAGCGCTTTTCCGAGCTTCACACGCTGACCGAGGGAGAACTCGGTCGATGAAACCCGATCTCAACGCCGCCATCCAGCCGCTCGTGGTCGGACTCAACGCCGTGATCTTCGCGGCTTCCGAAGGCGAGTTGAAAGTACTGGTCACCGAGAGCGTTGAAGGCGGCGAGCCGGCCCTGCCCTTCGGTCCCTTCGACCCCAGCGCCCACCGCACTTTCGAGATCGGCCTGCGCGAATGGGTGCGGGACCAGACCGGGTTTGAACTCGGCTATGTGGAACAGCTCTACACATTCGGCGACCGGGGCCGCGAGGCGCCGCTGGCCGCGCTGGCGGGCGCGCAGGATGCGCGGGTGCTGTCCGTGGGGTATCTGGGCCTGACGCCGGACGCTCGCCCGCTGAACAATACTGAAGCGCATTGGGACAGCTGGACGCGTTTCTTCCCCTGGGAAGATCATCGCTGCGGCCGTCCCGCCATCCTGACCCGGGTCATAGAGCCAGCCTTGCGCTCCTGGTGTGATGAAGCCGCCGCGCCCGGTCGTCGCGCCGCGCGCTTTGATCGCGTCCGCGCCACTTTCGGTCTGGATGGCGCCCTGTGGAATGAAGAGCGCGCGCTCGATCGTTATGAGCTGCTGTATGAGGCAGGCCTCGTCGCAGAGGCCGCCCGCGACCGCGGCGAGCCGAACGCCGCGCCGGACGGCATGGGCGTCGCCATGGCGTCGGACCATCGCCGCATCCTGGCGACGGCGCTCTCGCGTCTGCGCGGCAAGATCAAATACCGCCCCGTTGTGTTTGAACTGATGAGCGACAGCTTCACTCTGTCGGACCTGCAGCGCGTTGTGGAATCGGTCTCCGGCTTCCCCCTGCACAAGCAGAATTTCCGCCGCGCGCTGGATCGGGCCGGCTTCGTCGCAGGAACAGGCCGGGTGGAAAGCCAGACCGGCGGTCGCCCGGCCGAGCTTTACCGGTTCGCCCGCGAGAACCTGACCGCGGGCGCCGCCCTCGGCCTGTCCATTCCCCGCGCCAAGGAAAGCGGCTAGCGCGCCTTCTTCGCCAGTCTTTCCCGCCAGGATTCGTAACCGTCCGTGAATGCGGACAGCGCCTCGGCGCGCGCCTGTCCCCGGCCCACGCCCGCCATGTGAATGGGATTGCGGACCTGATCGGAACTCCGGGTCCATTGCGCGCCGCGACGCTTGTTCACATCCAGACAGTCGCGCGACCAGTCGAGGTCGCAAAACTCGGCCATTCGCCGGCTCTCGCCCTCGGCGTCGCCGACGAGCGCCTCATAGGACTGGATATGCAGCGCCTGCGGCGCCAGATCGCGCCAGTGCGCCATGAGATCCTCGTACAGCGCGATATAGCCGCCAAGCTCGGCCAGGTCATAGGCATAGGGATGCAGGGTTCCGAGGAAATGGTTGGCGTAGATCGACCAGCCCATGTCCAGGCCGTTGCGGCGCATCTGGATGAGACTGGCGCGCGGCAGGATCAGACGGATCACGCCGATCAGCGCGAAATTGCCCAGCATCTTGTCGGTGAAGCGCTCCGCGCCCGGAAAGCGCTGGCGCACGGCGTTCGTGTAGATCTGCGCAAGGCTGACACGGTTTTGCGGGACGGCGCCCGGCAAGGCGTCCGCACGCCCGCCCGCCTGTTCATAGGCGCCCAGGGTTTCCGACAGGGTGGTGAGCTCGCCCCCGGCGGTGACGCCGGGCATGGCGGCCAGAATGGATTCGGTCAGGGTGGAGCCGCTGCGCGGCATGCCCACAATGAAGATCGGCGCCGCCTCAACCTCGATCGGAGCCGCTTTCGCCAGAGCCTCTGCAGAGAATACGGTCTTGATCAGATCGAACTGCTGCTCGACCTGCTGCAAGTCAAAGGCATAGCTCTGGCGCAGGGCTGCGTTCGCGCGATGGAGCACCTCCATCTGCTGGTCCTCGCGCCCCAGATCGCCCAACGCCTTGGCCAGACCGAACCCGGCTGACGCCCGCTCGGCTGTCAGCGGCGTTTCGTCCACAAAGCGTTCGAGACGGTTGAAGAACGCGTCTTCGGACACGGTCTTGCGGGCCAGGGCCGCCCGGAAGAAGGCGTCTGCATTCTCGGGCGCCAGACGGCTCAGCGCCTCATAGGTCTCGAAGGCCTCGTCCAGTCGTCCCAGATTTCTCTGCGCGTCTCCCAGATATTCAAGGGTTTGAGGATGCTCGGGCGTCAGAGCAAGCTGGGCGCGGAAGTCTGCTTCCGCCTCTTCAAGCCGTCCAAGCCCATAAGCGGCCTGTCCCCTGAAGAAGTGCAGGAAACCCGTGTCCGCGAGCCGCTCAAGCAAGGCGGAATAGCCTTCGATTGCGTCCTGAAGGCGTCCCGCTGCATGCAAGGCGCGTGCGTGTTCAAAGGCTTGAGCTGTAGACATCCGAGAACTGACTGCGCCCTTCGACAACGTGCTGAGGTGTAGACGCTCTGATCAAGCCCCTAGGCGACCAGCTATGAAGGAAGTCCGGAGCTGTCTCAATCGCTTCAGCGGCCACCCTTTATTAACACTCAGTAATCTTTTCGCAATTCATGAGCAGAGGGCTGAGTTCGGGCCTGCCCGAGGCCGTGTTCCGCCATCATGACCCGTCATGAAAGTTTCAACTTGCCACCCCCTTTCATCGGCGTATATTCGCCCCCACTTAGGCTCATGTAGAGCAAAAGGTCGGCGACACCTTCGAGTGATCGCCGTCGTTTAAGGCCCTTGAAATGCTCATATCGAGCATAAGTCTGCACATAAGAGGGCTGAAGGAGGACGACCATGGACGGCATGAGCTGGACTGAAACCGGTAAGGACGCCGCCGAGCGAATCTGGCCCGAGGCGAGCGCGCTTGTGTATGACGACGCCGTCAAGGCGCGCACGGATCATCTCTATGCGCGCGTCAAGGACGTGGTCACCCCGATGGAATGGCCGGCCTTCGCGCCGCTGATCGACGCCATCAACCAGCTCAAGGCCCTGCGTGGCGCGACCATCCTGGCGCACAACTACATGACGCCGGAAATCTTCAACTGCGTCGGCGATATTACCGGGGATTCCCTGAAACTCGCCCAGGTCGCCGCCGAAGCGGAAGAAGACATCATTCTGCAGGCCGGCGTGCATTTCATGGCCGAAACCGCCAAGATCCTGTCGCCGAACAAGACCGTGCTGATCCCCGACATGGAAGCGGGTTGCTCGCTCGCGAGCTCCATCACCGGCGCGGACGTGCAGGCGATCAAGGCGGCCTATCCCGACTATCCCATCGTCACCTATGTGAACACGTCCGCCGAGGTGAAGGCCTATTCGGATATCTGCTGCACCAGCTCGAACGCCGTCCAGGTGGTCGAGGCTGTGGCCAAGCAGTGGAACACCGATACGGTCATCATGATCCCCGATCAGTATCTGGCGAAAAACGTCGCAGCCCAGACCGGCATCAAGATCCTGACCTGGCAAGGCGAGTGCGAAGTGCACGAGCAGTTCACGCCGCAGGATATTCAGGATCTGCGAGACGCGCACCCCGAAGCGGTGATCATCACCCACCCCGAATGCCCGCCCGAAGTGATGGCCGCGGCAGATTTCGCCGGCTCCACCGGGGCGATGGCCGCCTATGTCAAGGACAAGGCGCCAAAAAAGGCGATCCTGATCACCGAGTGTTCGATGAGCGACAATGTCGCCGTCGAGAACCCCGGCGTTCAGTTCATCAAGCCCTGCAATCTGTGCCCGCACATGAAGCGCATCAGCCTGACCAATATCTATGAAGCGCTGCGCGACATGAAACACGAGGTCGAGGTCGATCCGGTGATCGCGGAGAAAGCCAAGGCCAGCCTGCAAGCCATGCTGGACCTGCCCAAGGCTGACAATCCGCCGAGCTTTGACACCGGCAAACCGCTGGCCAACGTGCCTTATGTGGCGATCTGATAATGACAAGCGCCCGCTCCGGCGGGCGTTTTCTTCTGTGGTGATGCTTTGACCCACCCCATCCTCATTGTCGGCGCCGGGATCGCCGGGTTGTGGACGGCCTTGAAGGCCGCGCCCCATCCCGTCGTCCTGCTGACGGGCTCCACCCTGGGGGATGGCTCCTCGACCGGCTGGGCGCAGGGCGGGGTGGCGGCGGCGCTTGGCCCTGATGACAGCGCGGCGCTGCATGCCCGCGATACGGTGATGGCGGGCGCCGGGCTGGTGGATGAGACCGCCGCCATGGTGCTGGCGAGCGCAGGGGCCAGCGAAGTCCGCGCCCTCTTTGACATCGGCGCCGGGTTTGAACGCACGGAAACTGGCGGCTGGTCCTTGTCGCGCGAGGCCGCGCACTCGGTCGCCCGCGTCGCCCGGATGAAGGGTGATCAGGCAGGAGCGGGCATTCTCGCCGCTCTGATTACCGCCGTGCGCGAGGCCGACCATATCGAGATCCGGGACGGCTGGCGCGCAGAGGCGCTGCTGCCCGATCAGGCCAGGGGCTGCGCCGGTGTTCTGGCGCGGGATCCTGAAGGCAGGCTGCACCCGATCGAAGCAAGCCATACCGTGCTCGCCACGGGCTCTATTGGCGGGCTTTATGCGGTCACCACCACGCCCTGGACCAGCCAGGGGCAGGCCATGGTGATGGCGGCCCAGCTGGGCGCGGTGATCCGTGATCCCGAATTTGTCCAGTTTCACCCCACCGCCATTGATATTGGCCGCGACCCGGCGCCGCTGGCCACTGAAGCCCTGCGCGGGGAAGGCGCAGTACTGATTGACCGCAACGGCCATCGGTTCATGAACGATGTGCATGAGCTGGCCGAGCTGGCGTCGCGCGACGTGGTCGCCCGCGCCGTTCATGCGCAGAACCTGTCGGGCGCGGGCGCCTATCTCGATGCCCGCGAGGCGGTGGGCGCGGCGTTTCCTGACCATTTCCCGGCGGTCTTCGCAGCCTGCATGAGCGGCGGCGTTGATCCGCGCACCGATCCGATCCCGGTCGCCCCGGCCGCCCACTATCATATGGGCGGGGTGGAAACCGATCTTGATGGCTTTACCGGCGTGCCGGGCCTGTGGGCGGTGGGTGAATGCGCCTCCACGGGCGTTCATGGAGCGAACCGTCTGGCGTCCAACTCATTGCTGGAAGGTCTGGTCTTTGGCCATCGCGCCGCGGACGCCATCAGGCGCGCGCCCACCCGCACGGTGAAGACCGGAGAGGCCAAGGCCCCGCCCGCCCTGCCTCACAGCGCCCTGCAGACCCTGCGCGCCAACATCAGCGCGCACGCCGGCGTCATCCGCGATGCGGAGGGGCTGAGTGCGCTCTCCACCCTGATTCACGCGTTGGAAGCCGAGCACGGCGCTGCGCCGGCCCTGGTCGCCGCGCGCTTTCTGACCCAGGGCGCGCTGGCGCGCGAGGAAAGCCGGGGCGGGCACAGCCGCACGGATTTCCCGCACACCGCCCCCCGGGGCGGCCATACCCGCCTGAAACTTGCTGACCTCTACCCGGCGCAGGCCAAGCTGCGCCAAGCCGGAGCCGCCTGACATGACCCCTGCCCTGCCGCGCCACATCATCCACGCGCTCGTCACCCGTGCGCTCGAGGAAGATCTGGGCGGACGCGGCGATGTCACCTCGCTTGCGACCATCCCGGCCGACAGGAACGCCAGCTTCGTGATCGCAAGCCGCGCCAATGGCGTGCTGGCCGGCCGGCAGGCCGCCGACGCCTGTTTTGATCAGGTGGATCGCGATATCGCCGTCACCTGGCGCAAGCGTGATGGCGATATTCTTGAAAAGGGCGATATAGTCGCGATTGTCGAAGGGCCAGCGCTCGGCATCCTCACGGCGGAACGCCCGGCGCTCAATTTTCTCGGGCGGATGAGCGGCATCGCCACGCTTACCCGCCAGTATGTCACCGCCATCGCGGACACGGGCGCAGTCATCGCGCACACCCGCAAAACCACGCCGGGCCTGCGCGCAGTCGAATTGCAGGCGGTGCGCGCGGGCGGCGGCAGCTATCACCGCTACGGCCTCGATGACGCCATCCTGATCAAGGATAACCATGTGGCCGTGTGCGGCTCGGTCGGGGAAGCGGTGAAACGCGCCCGCGTTTTCGCCGGTCACATGACCCGCGTCGCGGTCGAGGTGGATCGGCTTGACCAATTGGAAGAGGCCCTCTCCGCGGGCGCGGAGAGCGTGCTGCTCGATAATTTCAGCCTGGACGATCTGCGCGCCGCAGTGCTTCTGACCGATGGCCGCGCCAATCTGGAAGCCTCGGGCGGGGTCAATCTGGAGACTGTCCGCGCCATCGCGGAAACCGGCGTCGATGTGATCAGCGTTGGCGCCCTGACCCATTCCGCGCCCAATTTCGATCTGGGGCTCGACGAGCGCTAGGCCGCCAGCCAGCGCTTCATCTGCGGAAAGGGGCCTGGATCGGCCGGATCGCCAAAGGGCGGCGGGGCCGAGCACAGCTCAGCTCGAACAAGCCCCTGAACGCCAGGGAAGAAGCCCTGCGCCACCTGCATCATCACCAGCTGCGGCGCACCGCCATGCTGGCCGCCATAGCCTTGCTCCCAGAACACGCACGCGGGCGACACGCCCGCCGCCAGGGCCGCGGCATAGGACCAGGCGATGGCTTGCGGTTCGGTGCGGGCGATCTGGGCGGCCTCCGCGTCAGTAACGCCAAGCTTCGGGTCCGCGATCAGGGCGGCGGCGCAGGCGTCGATATTACCGTCGAGATGATTGCGTAAACGCCCCGGAGCGACAGCCAGATGCCCCGCCTCATGCAGGATGTCGCCAGGCGAGCCCAGACGCTCGGGATCGACGACCAGAGCGCCCTTCTTGATCACCACGCCGGGCAGGAAGCTGTCCTCTGACAGCGCCGATCGCGTCACGGGCAATCCGATCCGGTTCAGGAACATCTCGATGGGCGCCAGCGCCTCGGCATGGATCATGATCGCTCCCCCATAGGGAGAACTCTATCGCCCTTCAGGCGATCAGGCCATGGATCCGCAATCCAAAAGGCCGCCCATCGGGCGGCCTTTTCATCGTCAGGCTTCACGCTCGGCGAGCAGGCGTCGCTCAGAGCGATTGGGGAAGCGGTAGAAGACATGCGAGCCGATGCGCCGGGTTCGCACCAGCGTATCATTCCAGTGCGGGTCGACCGCCGTGGTGTGATAGTGCGTCGCGCGGTTGGTCACTGGACGGGCAAAGCCCATCAGGGCATGGTCGGCCACGTTTTGCGCCCGCTCCCAGCCTCGACCATAGGGCGCGACAGCCATCGAGCCGTCGCAGGTGAAGGTGAACTGGCAGCCCGTCGAGCGCTCGGCGCCCTGATAGACCACGCCGCAGATCGTGTTCGGATAGGCGCGATGCAGCGAGCGGTTGATCACCACTTCGGCCACCGCCATCTGGCCCGCCAGCGTCTCGCTGCGCGCTTCGTAATAGATGGCTTCGGCCAGACAGCGACGCTCACGCGCGGCGTTGCGGGCGGCGTCGAGCTCATTGAGATTGAGCGCACCGACGCTGTCGATGGCGCGCTGAACCAGCACGGCGCCCTCCACGGGATCGGAATCGATCTCGAAGCTGGCGAAGGTGAAGGGCGTGTCGGCGCTCTGCGGGGTCCGGCTCTGTTCGAATTCCAGGAATTCCAGCGCCAGTTCGCGAAGATCGCCGGCCTCGTCCTGCTCTTGCGCCCGTTCCGGGGCCAGGCTCACGCCCAGCGCGATGACAGCGAACGCCGCCAGCACGCCGAAACCGGCCAGGGCGCTCTTGGCGCGAAGGAGAAGAGTCGTAACCGTCAAGTTCACAAAACTCCAAGGGGCTCGCCCTCAATCAGGGACGCAGCGCCATCAGCAAGATCAGGACCATGAATGAGTGTCCTGAACGCGCTCACCGTCTAAGTGGTGGGCTTGGATGAAGCCGGGGTCAATAAGGATCGACTATGCCCGAAATAAGGCGCGAAACCGCCCCTGCAAGAGCAGAGACGGTTCCTTGTTGATCTCACAATGACTTAGCGCGCCGTTCAATCACCGCTTTTGAGAACGGCCTGCGCCGCCGCCAGACGCGCAATCGGCACCCGGTATGGCGAACAGGACACATAATCGAGCCCGGCCGATTCGCAGAAGCGGATCGAGGCGGGGTCCCCGCCATGCTCGCCGCAAATCCCCAGTTTCAAACCGGGACGGGCGGCGCGACCGCGCTCGGCGGCGATCTTAACGAGATCCCCGACGCCGTCCTGATCGAGGGAGACGAACGGGTCTTTCTCGAAAATGCCCGCTTCCAGATACTCGCTCAGGAATTTGCCCGCGTCATCGCGCGACAGGCCGAACGTGGTCTGGGTCAGATCGTTGGTGCCGAAAGAGAAGAACTCGCCATGCTCGGCAATGTCACCGGCGCGCAGCGCGGCGCGCGGTAGTTCGATCATGGTGCCGATCAGGTATTGCGGGCGCTTGCCGGTCTCGCGATCAACCTCGTCAGCAACAGCCTCGACGCGGACCTTCAGGATTTCGAGTTCTTTCGCAGTGGCCACGAGCGGGATCATCACCTCGGCGACCGGTTTGACGCCGGTTTCCTTTTCCACCAGCGCCTGCGCTTCAAAGATGGCGCGGGCCTGCATCTCGTAGATTTCGGGGAAGGTGATCCCCAGGCGACAGCCGCGATGGCCCAGCATGGGGTTGGATTCCGACAGATCCTTGGCGCGTTCCCAAAGGCCCTGGGCGGGCAGGCCCGTCGCATCGGCCACCGCCTGCACATCCTCTTCGGTGTGCGGCAGGAATTCATGGAGCGGCGGGTCCAAGAGGCGGATGGTGCACGGACGGTCTTCCATGATGCGGAAGATTTCCGCGAAATCGTCACGCTGCATGGGCAGGATCTTGGCCAGCGCCGCGATGCGGCCGGTCTGGTCTTCGGCCAGGATCATCTCGCGCACCGCCGCAATGCGGTCGGCGTCAAAGAACATGTGCTCGGTGCGGCACAGGCCGATGCCTTCCGCGCCGAACTCCTTGGCGGTCTGGACATCGGCAGGCGTTTCGGCGTTGGCGCGCACCTTCATGCGGCGCGCCTTGTCGGCCCAGGTCATAAGCGCCGCGAAATCGCCGGTCATTTCCGGCTTGATCATGGGCGCTTCGCCCATCAGCACTTCACCGGTGGCGCCGTCCACGGTGATGATGTCGCCATCCTTCACCACACGGCCCCGCGCGGTGAAGCTACGCGCTTCATTGTCGATGCGGATCTCGCCGGCGCCGGAGACGCAGGGACGGCCCATGCCGCGCGCCACGACGGCGGCGTGGCTGGTCATGCCGCCGCGGGCGGTGACGATGGCCTGGGCGGCGTGCATGCCGTGAATGTCTTCCGGGCTGGTCTCGACGCGCACCAGAATGACTTTCTCACCCTGCGACGCACGGGTCTCGGCTTCGTCCGCGTCAAACACCACCGCGCCAGAGTCCGCGCCGGGGCTGGCGGGCAGGCCCTTGGCCAGCACGTCGCGGGTATAGCTTTCATCAATGGTGGGGTGCAGCAGCTGATCAAGCTGGGTCGGATCGACGCGCAGGACGGCCTCGTCCTCGCTGATCAGGCCCTCGGCGACCATCTCAACGGCGATCTTCAGCGCCGCCTTGGTGGTGCGCTTGCCGTTGCGGGTCTGCAGCATCCACAAACGGCCCTGCTCGACCGTGAACTCAATGTCCTGCATGTCGCGATAATGGTTCTCGAGATTGTCGAAAACCTCGCACAGCTGGGCGAACACGTCCGGCATGGCGGTTTCCATGGACGGCAGATGGTCGTCCATCTTCTTGCGCATGGCTTCTGTCAGGCATTGTGGCGTGCGGATGCCCGCCACCACGTCCTCGCCCTGGGCGTTGATCAGGAACTCGCCGTAATAGCCCTTCTCGCCGGTGGACGGGTCGCGGGTGAACGCGACGCCCGTGGCCGAGGTGTCGCCCATATTGCCGAACACCATCGCCTGAACGTTCACCGCCGTGCCCCAGCTGGCGGGGATGTCGTACATGCGGCGATAGGTGATGGCCCGGTCATTCATCCAGGAGCCGAACACCGCCCCGATCGCGCCCCAGAGCTGGTCGCGGGGATCGGTGGGGAACGGGAAATCAAGCGCGCGCTGAACGGCCTTCTTGTACTGCGCGATCACCTCTTCCCACTCTTCAGCGGTGATTTCGGTGTCCAGATTGTAGTCGCGCTCTTCCTTGAAGGTCTCAAGGATCTCCTCGAACGTGGAGTGCGGCACGCCCAGCACCACGTCCGAATACATGGTGATGAAACGGCGATAGCTGTCGAGCGCGAAGCGGCGGTCGCCCGAAAGCTTGGCGAGGCCTTCGGTGGTCTCGTCATTGAGGCCCAGGGTCAGCACCGTATCCATCATGCCCGGCATGGAGGCGCGAGCGCCCGAGCGCACCGAGACCAGAAGCGGGTTGGACGGATCGCCAAACTTTTTGCCGACCTTGGCTTCAAGATCGGCCAGAGCCGCTTCGACCTGATCGTTCAGGTCGGACGGATACTCGCGGTCGTTCTCATAGAAAGCGGTGCACACCGCCGTGGTGAGCGTGAAGCCGGGCGGAACCGGCAGGCCGAGCTTGGCCATTTCAGCCAGGTTCGCGCCCTTGCCGCCCAGAAGATTGCGATCCTCGCGGTCGCCGTCCGCCGAACCGCCGCCGAATGCATAGACCCACTTCGTCATGGGGCTCACCTTCCTGATCGTCAAAACGGAGAAAAGAGCAGACGCCCCCGCGCCTACCCTTCCAACCGTGAGAAATCCGCCACTTGATCAGCTGCTGCGCGAATCCGCGACAACAGCAACAATCTATTGCGACGCACCATAGAATCTTCTGCGTTCACGACAACCGCCTCGAAGAAGGCGTCGACCGGTTCGCGCAGTTGCGACAGCGCCGACATGGCGCCTTCAAAGTCTTCCGATGTCAGAGCAACCGACGCCACCTCGTCCGCGCCCTCAATGGCCGCGATCAGCGCGCGCTCTTCAGCGGCGTCCGCAGTCTTGGCGATGGCGATCATCAGGGCGGCGTCCGTGTCCTTATCCGAGCCGGAAACAGCTTCGGCGCGGGCCGATGCAAGATCGAAGCCCTTCTTCTCTTCCGCCGTCAGAATGTTCGCCGCCCGGCGATAGCCCTGCAGCAGCGCCTGACCATCGTCTGAATTCATGAAGGCCTGCAGCGCGCGGGCTTTCTTCGTGACGCGCACGAGGTCGTCATCACCCAGGGCGAACACGGCGTCGATGACGTCATGCTTCACGCCTTCGTCCTTGAGGTGGACCTTCAGGCGGTCGGCAAAGAAGGCGAGGAGGTCATTGAAGAGAGCCTTGCCAGCTTCTTGAGCTGCGATTTCGACAGTGTCGCTAGGCACGCTAGAGCCACGCACATCAATTCGTGACCTCGCGTTGAGCAATATCGCCCACAGCTCAGGGCGATAATCCCCATCCAGCAAGATCCGGATCACTCCCAGCGCCGCGCGGCGCAGAGCGAACGGGTCTTTGGAGCCGGTCGGTTTTTCATCAATCGCCCAGAAGCCCACCAACGTATCCAGCTTATCCGCCAGCGCGACGGCGGCGCTGACCGGCGCGGTCGGCACGTCGTCAGACGGGCCTTGCGGCTTGTAATGATCCTTGATGGCGTCGGCGATCTGGGGATCAAGGCCGGCGTCGAGCGCGTAATAACGACCCATCGCGCCCTGAAGCTCGGGAAATTCATAGACCATCTGGCTGACGAGATCGGCCTTAGCCAGACGCGCGGCCGTCTCGGCCATGTCCGCATCTGCGCCCACGACCGGCGCCAGCTCACGCGCCAGCTTGGCGACGCGCTCGACCTTGTCGGCCACCGTGCCCAGCTTTTCGTGGAAGGTGACCTTGGAAAGCTCGGAGGCCATCGCCTCAAGCCCGGTCTTGCGGTCGAGATCCCAGAAATGGCGGGCGTCTGAGAGGCGGGCGGAGAGCACGCGGGCATTGCCCGCCGCAATCGCCTTGCCGCCATCGGGCGCGTCCTGATTGGCCAGAACCACGAATTTGCTGGTCAGCTGTCCGGACTTGGGATCGCGCACCGCGAAGTATTTCTGGTGCGTCTTCATGGTCAGCGCGATGACTTCGGGCGGCAGGTCGAGAAAGTCCGGATCCATATCCCCGAGGATCGGCGCGGGATGCTCAACGAGCCCCGTCACCTCTTCCAGAAGCCCCTGATCCTCGATCAGCTCCAACCCTGCCTCTTCACAGACACGGCGGGCGCCGTCGAGCACCAGCTGCTTACGCTCATCCCGGCGCAGGATCACACCGTTCTTGCGCAACTTGGCATCGTAATCGGCGAAGTCCGTCACCGAGAACGGGCCGGAGCCGTGAATGCGGTGGCCGTCGGTGACATCGCCGGACGTAATGCCGAAAACCTCGGTCTTGATGACCTGACCGTCGAGCAAAGAGATCAGCGAGCGCAGCGGGCGCACCCAGCGCTGGGCCGTCTCGCCCTCGCCGAACTTCATGGATTTGGGCCAGGGGAAGCTCTTGAGGATGTCGGGGATGGCTTCAGCGATCACCTCGGCCGTATCCCGCCCCGGCTTCTCGATGACGGCGATATAGAAGCTGCCCTTCTTGCCCTCTTCGATCTTGCACTGATCAAGGCTGGTGATCCCGGCGCCGCGCATGAAGCCTTCGAGCGCCTTTTCCGGCGCATCGGTGCGCGGACCCTTGCGTTCCTCGCGCACATCCTCGGTCTTCAGCGGCAGCCCCTCGATCACGAGACCCAGACGACGCGGGCCGGAGAAGGCCTCAAGGCTGTCCCATTTCAGGCCCGCCTCTTTCAGGCGGTCCGACATCAGACGGGCAAGGTCTTCCTCTGCACGCGCCTGCATGCGCGCGGGGATTTCCTCGCAGAAGATTTCAAACAGAAACTGGGCCATGGGGAGGTGTGATACTCGGAAGGTCTGTGTCAGGAATTCTGGGTGGCGAAGGCGCGCTGGAAGGCGGGCCGCTCCGTCATCCGCTGGGCGTAGGCGCTCATGGCCGGGGTCTTGGGGAACATGCCGAACTGCATCGCCCAGTTCACCGCCCCGCCCACAATCAGGTCCGCCGCGGTGAACCAGTCACCGAACAGATACGGGCTCGCCAGCGACAGGCGGTTCTCCAGAACCCGCGCCACAAGCTGGACATTGCCCCAGCCGGCCGAGCGTTGATTGGTCTCGAACTTCATGCCCGCCTGCAGCATAGCCGGCTCGATGGAGGCGGCCTGGAAAACGATCCAGCGCAGATACTCGCCCCGGCGCGGATCATCGATTTCCGGCGCCAGATTGGCGTTGTCCTTGTACTTGTCCGCCAGATAGAGCGCGATGGCGACCGTTTCGGTCACGACCGTGTCGCCATCCACGATCACCGGGATCTTGCCCATCGGGTTCAGCGCCAGAAAGCTTTCCGACCGCATGGAGCCGTCTTCATAGTCGACCGGCTTGAGGTCGTAGGACACGCCGAGCTCTTCCAGCAGCCACAGCGTCATCACCGCCCGCGATTGCGGGTTGTAGTACAGATGCACGGTCATGCCGCCTGCTCCTCGCGTTGTTTTTCAAGCGCCACCCAGGCGCTGGCGCAGCCCTTGGCCAGTTCGCGCACCCGCGCGATCCAGCTGGCGCGCTCGGCCACCGAGATCGCCCCGCGCGCATCCACCAGATTGAAGAGGTGCGACGCCTTCAGGCACCAGTCATAGGCGGGCAGCGGCAGCGGCGTCTCCAGCGCCAGCAGCGCCTGACACTGTTTCTCTGCGTCCGCGAACCATTTGATCAGCATGTCCACATTGGCATGCTCGAAATTGAAGGTCGATTGCTGGCGCTCGTTTTCCAGGAACACGTCGCCATAGCTCATCCCGGCGCCGTTGAAGTCGAGGTCGTAGACGTTCTCGACGCCCTGCACATACATGGCGAGGCGTTCCAGACCATAGGTCAGCTCGCCTGAAACGAGCTCCACATCAAGACCGCCAACCTGCTGGAAATACGTGAACTGGCTCACTTCCATGCCGTCACACCACACTTCCCACCCGAGACCCCAGGCGCCCACCGTGGGGTTCTCCCAGTCATCTTCCACAAAGCGCACATCATGCAGCTTGCGATCTATGCCGATGGCGTCGAGCGAGCCCAGATACAATTCCTGTAGATTGGCCGGGCTCGGCTTCAGCAGGACCTGGAACTGGTAATAGTGCTGCAGGCGGTTGGGGTTCTCGCCATAGCGGCCATCGGCGGGACGACGCGAGGGCTGCACATAGGCCGCCCGCCAGGGCTTGGCGCCCAGAGACCGCAGCGTCGTCGCCGGGTGCAGCGTGCCCGCGCCCACTTCGGTGTCATAGGGCTGCAGAATGGCGCAGCCCTGATCGGCCCAATAGCGCTGAAGGATGAGGATCAGATCCTGAAAGCTCGGGGCTTGTGAAGCGGTCATCGGCGGGCGTCCGGTCGGCAGTTTTCAAGGAAAGCGCCCGACAGGAAATCGCGGACGCAAAAGCGCGCGCGACACTAGGCCCGCCAGCGCCCCCGATCAAGCAAGAGGGGCGGTGAGAGCGGTGATCCCTTCTGAATTCCCGAGCGAACAGCGCGAGGCCCGGAAAATGCCTCCGCTTAAGCGCTCTATCCTGCATGAGGCCCCAGCTCTGAACTGCGCTTGGCCGGGATTTCAGCATTTATGTGTGTCATCCCGGCCTTGAGCCGGGATCTGCCCGTTTCATTTCTGTGATCAGAATAGAGAGCTTTCGGTAGATCCCGGATCGCTTCGCGTCCGGGATGACAAGGAAAACCCTACACTCGCCCCTCGCGCTCAAGCTTGCGCCGGACCGCTTCGGCAGCAGCGTCCGCGGTCTTGTCGCGGCGGGTTTTGGCGGGACGGGTGAAGAAGATGAAGGCGATCACCGCGCCCGCCGCCAGCAGAAGCGTCAGCTCCAGCATTCTAGAGCCCGAAGCGCGCCCAGACTGCGCGCAGTTCAACGCCATCGAGCGCCGCGCCGAACAGACGCGAGAGCGGGCCTTGGCGGGCGGGGCTGAACACTTTCACGCGCACATCCTCGCCAAAGCGGGAGCGAACGACGCTGCGCAGATCGCCGATTTCGTCGGCGATGCCGTTCTGGAGGGCTTCGGTTCCGGTAAAGACCGAGCCGTCAAACAGCTCCTCGCCCTCTTGCGGATTGAGCTTCTCGCCCCGGCGCGATTTGACGAGCTCGATAAACTGGCCGTGCACGGTGTTGAGCAAACGCTCCATGCGTTCTTTCTGGGCGTCGGTCTCGGGCGAGAACGGATCGGCGATCAGCTTGCTCTTGCCCGCGGTCTTCACCCGGCGCTCGACGCCGAGTTTCTCCATCGCCTCGGTAAAGCCGAAGCCCGCATTGATGACGCCGATGGAGCCGATGATGGTGGCGGGGTCGACGAAGATCTCATCGGCTGCAATCGCCAGGAAGTACCCGCCGGACGCGGCCACATCCTCACAGAAGGCGAGCACGGCCTTGTCCTTCTCATTCGCCAGCGCGCGGATGCGCTCATGGATGAGGCGCGACTGCACCGGGCTGCCGCCGGGTGAGTTGATCAGGAGCGCTACGGCGGACGCGTCCGTCATCGAGAAGGCTTTCTCGATCTGTTTCTCCACCCGCTGCAGGTTCAGGGCGTTGGCGTTGCGCCCGCCCGACATGATCACCCCTTCCAGCCGGATGACCGGCACCACGGGCTTGTCCATGCCCAGAAGGCTGATGACGGCCTGGCAGGTCTTGTCCCAGGCCGATTTCAGAGTGTCTTTTGCTGACATTGTTTTGCGTCTCCAACCAGATAGGAGAGAGGTGGGGTGTCAGCGGCGAAACTCAAGCCGCGCCTCGCCCCGGAAGATCGCATCCGCTTCCGCCGTGAAACCGGTCCCGCCCGCTTCATGCAGGACCAGCGGCGGCCGGAGCTGTAGTCGCCCTTTGGCGGTTTTCGTCGCCTGCACCAGGACGCGCTTGGCGGGCTCGTCCGCGTGCGCCTGAACGGGAAGCACGTTCACCGCCCCCGCCCGCCCCTTCAGCGCCACCAGAATGTCATCCAGCCGGTCCGCCCGTTGAATGACCGTGAGGACGCCGCCCGATCTGAGACGGCGCAAGCCCGTATCGATCCAGGCTGCCAGCCCTGCATCCGACATCCAGGCGGGCGACTTGCCCGCCTTGGGCGCACGCAGGGCGGACGGATCATCAAAATAGGGCGGGTTGAAGAAGACGGCGTCCAGCTCGCGCTCGTCGCGATAGGCCAGCGCATCCCCTTCCGAAACCCGGACCCGGCCTTCCATTCGGTTGAGCGCCACATTGTCCTGCGCCAAGGCCGCCGCTCTCGGGTCCAGCTCGACGCCCGTGAGCTCCACATCCTCATAGAGCGCCGCCGCTCCCAGAAGCGCCGCGCCGGCGCCGCAGCCAAACTCCATGGCGCGCTGACCTGCTTTGAGATTCAGCGCCGCGACCAGCACGGCCGCGTCCATTCCGGCCCGATAGCCGTCTTCAAGCTGGTACAGGCTGATCTTGCCGCCAAGAAAGGCGTCCGGCGTCTGCTTCACGTTTCCTGATCATCCTTGAGCGCTTCGGCCAGCAGGGCCTTGGCGCGATCCCGGTCCTGCTCTCGCACGAGAATCCGACGCTTGATCCAGGGCAAGGCTCCGCCAAAGGTCGAGGCGGTCTGCTCGTCCAGCGTCACCGCCTCGATCCCCGCCTCCTTGAGGACGGCCTGCGCGAAACTGAGTTTCACGGGATCGTTTGTCGCAAGCACTTCGATCATTCCGGTCTCCGACCTATATGCGTGTTCACCTATAATGAACTGTCCAATGCGTTGGCACAGCGTCGCGTGCTTGCCGCTTCAGGGGGCGCTCCCTATTGTGCGGCGCGCTGAACGAGAACATCAAGGGGCTCGGGGTGAACGGACTCCCTCAGGCAGACATTCAGGCAGAACCGGTCAATCCGGTGATCCGGCTGGCCACGCTCGCCAGCGATGACATGGCCGCCGTGGAGGCCGTGATCGAGGAACGTATGGCCAGCGCCACGCGCTCCATACCCCAGACTGCAGACTATCTGGTCGCCGCTGGCGGCAAGCGCATCCGCCCCCTGATCACCGTCACCGCCGCCCGCATGCTGGGCTATGAGGGCGACGGGCATGTCTCCCTCGCGGCGGCCGTTGAGTACATCCATTCGGCCACGCTGCTGCATGACGATGTGGTCGATGAAAGCGAGCTGCGCCGGGGCAAGGCGCCCGCCAACACCGTCTGGGGCAACGCCCATTCGGTTCTGGTCGGCGATTTCCTGTTTGCGCGCTCCTTCATGATGATGGTCGACGCCGGCTCCATGGACGCGCTCCATGTCTTGAGCCGCGCCGCTTCGGTGATCGCCGAGGGCGAGGTGCGCCAGCTGGCCGCCGTGCGCAATATCGACATCAGCCGCGATGAATACATGAGCATCATCGATGCGAAGACCGCGGCCCTGTTCTCCGCCGCCGCCCAGGTCGCTCCGATCCTTCACGGCTCGGACAAGGCGATCGAAGACGGTCTGGAGACCTATGGCCGCGAACTGGGTCTCGCCTTCCAGCTTGTGGACGATGCGCTTGACTATGGCGGCATGGCCGCAGAGCTGGGCAAGAACACCGGCGACGATTTCCGGGAAGGCAAGATCACCCTGCCCGTCGCGCTCGCCATGGAAAACGCCAGCGCCCGCGAACGCGCGTTCTGGAAACGCGTCATCAGCGACGGCGAGCAGACCGACGCCGATTTCGACGAGGCGCTCGCCATCCTGAAGAAACACGGCGCCCTCGACGCAACGCTTGAAGCCGCCCGCACGCACGCCGCGAACGCGGTCAATGCGCTCAACATCGCGCCGCAGAACGAATGGACCGAGGCGCTGGCCGCCCTTCCAGAGTTCGTTGTCGAGCGCGCTTACTAATCAGACGGGCGGCCTTGGCCGCCCTTTTCACATCCGCAGCTCACAAAGGTCCGCCATGCGCATCTCCAGCCAGTTTGATTCCGGCAATATCGTTGTGAAGTCCGCCGCTGATCCCAGGGACATCCGCCTTGAGATCCGAAAGGACAATGGCTCGGATTTCTATCAATGGTTCCATTTCCGCCTGTCGGGCGCGAAGGGCCAGACCTGCCGCATGGTGATCGAGAACGCCGGCGGCGCGGCCTATCTCGATGGCTGGGACGGCTATCAGGCCGTCGCGTCCGAAGACCGCGAAAGCTGGGAGCGGATTGAGACGTCCTATGCCGACGGAGAGCTGATGCTCACTCTCACTCCCGAAGCGGACGCGGTGTGGATCGCGTATTTCGCGCCCTATTCCATGGCCCGTCATGACGCCTTGATCGCGGCGTGCCAAGCCGATCCGCGCGTGACGCTCGATGTGATCGGGGAAACCCTGGACGGTCGTGACATGGACCGCCTGATTGTGGGCGAGCCGGGCGAGGGCAAGAAGACGCTGTGGATCACCGCGCGCCAGCACCCGGGCGAAAGCATGGCCGAATGGGCGGCCGAGGGCCTTCTGGAACGCCTGCTGGATGACACTGATCCGGTGGCGCGCGATCTGCTGTCAAAAGCCGTCTTCCACATCGTGCCGAACATGAACCCGGACGGGTCCTTCCGCGGCCATCTGCGCACGAACGCCAAGGGCGTGAACCTCAACCGCGAATGGGACAAGGCGAGCGCGGAAAACTCTCCCGAAGTCAAATGCGTGCTCGACGCGATGGAAGAGACAGGGGTCGACTTCTTCCTCGACATGCATGGCGATGAGGGCCTGCCCTACAACTTCATTGCGGGCGCCGAAGGCGTGCCGGGCTGGACGGATGCTGACCAGAAGAAGCTCGACGGCTACAAGGCGGAGCTCAAACGCTTCAACCCCGATTTTCAGACCCAGTTCGGCTATAAGGTCGATGCGCCGAACAGCGCCGACCTCTCCATCGCCACCCACTGGATGCGCCATCATTTCGGCTGTCTCGCCATGACGCTGGAAATGCCCTTCAAGGACAATGCGGACATGCCGGACACGATCTATGGCTGGTCGCCCGAACGCTCCATGAAGCTCGGCGCCAGCCAGCTCGACGCCATCCGCGCGATGCTGGATCGGCTGTAGGTTCTATGCCGCTACGGACCATGCCTTCCCACTTTGTCATCCCGGCCCTGAGCCGGGATCTACTTCAGGCGTCTCTGTGATCAGAATAGAGTGATTTCGGTAGATCCCGGATCGCTGCGCGTCCGGGATGACAATTGGTATTACGAGTGAGGGAGTTCAGAAGGTTCGTAGCGGCAAGTTTCGTACTCTTCTGGGCTCATTGGGGCTGAAGTCCCCCGTTGTTCGTCTGAGCATTCACAAACCTGAGCCTCTTCGACCCAGCGACCACCACCATCAAGGCAAGCATCCATCGGGTCGTAGATCATCAGAGCCACCCCAACGACACAAGCAATCAGCAACATGGCCAAGAGCATCAGTGCCAGGATCAACCTGTTCATCGAAGCCTCCTGATCCAGCTACCGCCCGACAACCCGCCCGACCGAGACGTGCAAGCCGGTCAGGACGACCACCCAGACCGCGAAGACCAGCGGCACGCCGCCGTCCATGATCTGTGCGGCGAGAAGCCCCGTGAGCCCGATTACAGCCGTCAGCCCGGCATAGACCAGCGCGATCGTCTGATGGCTCCAGCCGCTATCAATCAGGCGCTGATAGGCATGCTCGCGATGCGCCGACAGAGAGAAGCGGCCATGCCGCGCCCGGCGCAAGAGTGTCAGCAGCACGTCGGCCAGAAAGACCAGCACCAAGAGCGGCGCAAGCCAGAGCGTGCCGGAAAAGCCGTGATTGACGAGCGCCAGCGCTCCGCCGGCGTAGAGCGCGCCGGCGCCCAGCGCGCCCACATCCCCGGCAAAGAGCTTCGCAGGCGGCCAGTTCAGCAGCACGAAGCCCGCAAGGCTCGCGGCCAGCAGCACCCCTGTGATGACGCTGGTCATCACGCCCGCCGCAAGGCCCGCCAGAGCCAGCGCGATGCCTGCGGGGATCATTACCGCGGCGAGAATGCCGTCCGAGCCATCCATGAAGTTCACAGCGTTCACAACGACAAAGACAAAGAGCGCCGAGCCGATCCAGCCGACCAGCGGCGGCAGCGCAAAACCCAGCTCATAGGTCAGCCCAAAGCGGGTGACGGGCCCGGCCGCAGTCACCATCGCCAGACAGAAAATGATGAAGGCGGCGAGCTTCAGGCGCTCATCGAGCACGAACAGATCATCAAGAAAGCCAAGAAACGCGAACATCAGGGTCACCGCCAGCACGCCGCCCAGCGCACCCGCGCCCAGCGGGAACAGGCTCGCGATGATCGCACCCGCCCCCATGCCCGCCAGCACGCCCAGCCCGCCCCCGCGCGGCGTGGGCGCGCTATGGCTCGACCGGGCGTTGGGGAAATCGAGAATGCCGCCCTTCAGGACGAGGAAGGAGACAATCAGGCTGACCAGCCCGGCGCTCGCCGCCATGGCGATCACCGCCCCGCTCACGCCGCGCCCCCGAAGACCACGGCCTTTGCCGTCCAGTCCGCATGTTCGCGCGCAATCACGTCGGCGCCGGCCTGGGCGGCGTCTGCAGTCTCGAACAGCGCAAAGCAGCTGGCGCCAGAGCCGGACATGCGCGCCAGACGCGCGCCGGGTTGAGCGGACAGCACATCAAGCGCCGTCTGGATCACCGGCGTCTGCGCGATGGCGGGCGCCTGAAGGTCATTGCCATCCAGCAGAAGGCGGTCGATGGCGTCATCCAGCGTGCCGGCGATCATCGGCTTGCCTGGCATGAGCCGGCCCGGCTCGGTCGCGTCATACGCCTTGAAGACGGGCCCTGTCGGCACCGGCGCGCCGGGATGCACGATCACCCCATGAAGGGCGGGCCAGGCGATCAGCGGGGTCACCCGCTCGCCAATTCCTTCCATCCGCAGAGGCCGCGCATGCACGCAGGCGGGCACATCCGCGCCCACAACCGTGCCGATCTCGGCGAGTTGCTTGATCGAGAAACCCAGATCCCAGACCCGGTTGAGAAGGCGCAGGGCGGCGGCGGCGTCTGACGATCCCCCGCCCAGCCCCGCGGCAACGGGCAAATGCTTGTCGAGGGTCAGCGTCGCGCCCAGCTCGGGCTTGTCGGCGGCGGCGCGCAACGCATAGGCGGCCTTGAGCACCAGATTCTGCGGATCGGCCTGCAATCCCTCAGCGCCCGGCCCGGTCAGGCTGAGCGTCAGCGTCTCGGCAGGCAGCGCCCGGAGCTGATCGCTCCAGTCCGCGAACACCACAAGGGACTCAAGCGGATGATAGCCATCGGCGCGCGGTCCGCCGACACGCAGGGTGAGGTTGACCTTGGCGGGGGCGAATTCTGTGGCGGCGTCCGTCATGACGTCGCTCATGGCAGATCGGGCGGCCCGGCGTCCAGTCCCAGCTCCAGCCGCCGTTCGACCAGCGCGCGCTCGTCTTCATCGAGATCCAGCTCCAGCGACCGGCGCCATTGAAAACGGGCTTCCAGCGTGCGCCCTGCGGCGGCGTAGGCGTCGCCCAGATGCCAGTTATTGGTGCCGCTGTCGGGGCTGAGCGTGACCGCCCGTTCCAGCCAGTAGATCGCCTCGTCAACATGGCCGAGCTTGAACTGGCCCCAGCCCAGCGAGTCCACGATGGCGCCATTGGACGGCTCAAGCGAGACGGCCCTCTCAACCATTTGAAGGCCGCGCTCCATCTGCTCGCCCTCGACGATCAGGTTATAGCCCAGATGATTGAGCAGCATGGGTTCGTTCGGAGCCAGATCAAGCGCCTCTTCGAACAGGGGCGCCGCAGCGTCCCAGCCGTCTGCGATCTCCACACAGGCCGCATGATAGAAGACAAAGCGCCAGTCCGGCTGACCGCGTTCCGCAGCTGCTTCAGAGACGCGGGCATAGATCGGAATGGCCTCGCCGCACCGGTCGGTGACGCGCAGCATGTCGGCCAGCAAAAGCTGTCGGGACTGGCTCGGCGTGTCTTGGACCAGCGCCCGCGCTTCCTGCACCAGCGACTCGCGCTGATCCATGCGGAATTCCAGCCAGAGGCGACTGACCAGAACCTGCTCCAGAAGCGGTCCGTCATCAATCTTGCGATACTCGTCGACCGCCGCCTCGCGCAGATCGAGCGTATCCAGGAGCTGCGCGATGGTCAGCGTATTGTAGTCGAACCCGGGGTCCAGACGCTGAACCACGCGCAGAAACAGCACGGTGTATTCCCCGGACGCCCGGTTGCTGATGAGCGAAGCGGGCGGAAACAGCGCCCGCGCTGCGGCCTGACGGGGCGTGTACATGCGCGGCGCGCGCCCGCCCCGGTCGACCCGCGACAGCGCCGCTGCAATATCCGAACGCTCGGCGCCGGGCCCCTCCAGAGCACTGGCGTACAAGGAGCGCGCTTCATCACGCCGTTCCTGACGCTCCAGGAAAGCGCCGTACATCAAGGTGTTGAACGCTCTCAGGCCCGGCACGCCCGCCAGCGCTTCCCGGTAGGCGGCATCCGCCGCATCATCCTGTCCCAGATAGTCCAGGACCAGCGCGCGATGCATCTGTTGCTGGGCGGGGATCATGTCCTCGCTCTCAAGATGAATGCGGGTTTGCGTCCAGGCCGGTGCGTCACCGCGCGCCAGACCGTCCCAGTCAGACAGCACAGTGCTGACCAGCGTGGAGAAGGGCCCGATGGGCGCCGTGCCGATCCGGGCCGCCTCACGTCCGCGACCCAGCTGGATCACGCGCCAGTAAAGCTCTGCAATCTGGGCGGTTTCAGGATCATTCGCCGCGGCTTCCGCCGCCGCATCCGCATGATCGAAATCGCCCGCGATCAGAGCCGCAAAGAATGCGCGTTGGGAGATCAGGCCCGATTCCGGCGCTCGCTCGAGCGCGTCGGCATAATACGCGGCGGACGCATCAAGCTCGCGGGAGGCGCCAGCATACCGCGCCGCCAGATAAGAGCCATAGGCCGATCCGTGCTCATCGCGAAAGATGGGATAGGGCGCACTGACGCACGCGCTGAGAGACAGCCCCAGCCCGAAAGCCAGGACCGATCTCAACGCGGCGCGAAAGCCGGGTGCGGGGCGCATGCTCGCCCCGCCCTTACATGTTCGGATAATTGGGACCGCCGCCGCCTTCAGGCGTGGTCCAGTTGATGTTCTGGTTCGGATCCTTGATGTCGCAGGTTTTGCAATGCACGCAGTTCTGCGCGTTGATCACGAACTTGGGCTCGCCGCCTTCATCCGGGGTCACCCATTCATAGACAGCCGCCGGGCAATACCGCGCGGACGGACCGCCATAGACATCGTACTCGGACGATTTCTGCAGCGCCGGATCCTTAACCTTGAGGTGGATCGGCTGATCCTCCTCATGGTTGGTGTTGGAGATGAACACCGAGGACAGACGGTCAAAGGTCAGAACGCCATCAGGCTTGGGATAATCGATCGGCTTGCACTTGTCGGCGGGCTTGAGCGCCTCGGCGTCGGTGCCGCCATGGCTCAAAGTGCCGAAGATCGAGAAGCCGAACAGATAGTTCGTCCACATGTCCAGACCGCCCAGCGCGACGCCCAGCACCGTGCCGAACCTGGTCCAGAGCGGCTTGGCGTTGCGAACGGTCTTGAGCTCTTTCTTGACCCAGGACTTGTCATAGGCGTCGGCATAGGCCGTCAGCTCGTCGCCCTGACGGCCCTCGGCGATGGCGTCGAACGCGGCTTCGGCGGCCATCATGCCGGTCTTCATGGCGTTATGGCTGCCCTTGATGCGGGGCACGTTCACGAAGCCGGCCGAACAGCCGATCAGCGCGCCGCCCGGGAAGGTCAGCTTGGGCACGGACTGATAGCCGCCCTCGGTGATCGCCCGCGCGCCATAGGACAGACGCTCCGCGCCCTCGAAGATCGGCGCGATGTCGGGGTGCGTCTTGAAGCGCTGGAATTCGCCGAACGGGAAGAGGTGCGGGTTCTTGTAGTTGAGGTGAACCACAAAGCCGACCGCGACCAGATTGTCGCCGAAATGATAGAGGAAGGAGCCGCCGCCCGTGGAATTGTCCAGCGGCCAGCCCATGGTGTGCTGCACCCGGCCCTTCTTGAAGTTCTCCGGCTTCACGCGCCAGAGCTCCTTCATGCCGATGCCGAATTTCTGCGGATCGCGATCCTCGCTCAGCCCGTATTTCTCGATCAGCTGCTTGGACAGCGAGCCGCGCGCGCCTTCGCCGATCAGGACATACTTGCCGCGCAGCTCCATGCCAGGCTGGTACATGTCCTTGTGACCGCCATCGCGCGCCACGCCCATATCCCCGGTGATGACGCCCTTGACGACGCCGTCTTCCTCGATGAACTCGGCGGCGGGGAAGCCGGGATAGATCTCCACGCCCATGGCCTCGGCCTTTTCAGCCAGCCAGCGGCACAGATTGGCCAGCGAGCCGACATAGCAGCCATGATTGTGCATGAAGGGCGGCATGCCGAAGCCGGGGATCGTCGCGGAGCCCGCTTCGCCCAGCGCCATGAAGACGTCTTCCTCGACCTGGGTGTCGAAGGGCTGGCTGGGATCGTTGCGCCAGTCCGGCAGCAATTCATCGAGCGCCTTGGGATCGAATACGACGCCCGAGAGGATGTGCGCGCCGACTTCGGAGCCCTTTTCAAGAACGGCGATGGAGAGGTCCTGCCCCGTTTCCTCGCAGCGTTGCTTCAGACGGATGGCCGCCGCAAGGCCGGCCGGACCAGCCCCTGCGATGACCACATCATATTCCATGGATTCGCGCTCGATAGACCCGTCGGCCATGTCGTCTCCTACAGTCTCAGCCCCTGCAGCGCTCTTTCGCTGGCGCCGCATTCCCTTTCGTATTAACCCAGCCTTGCGCTATGAGCTAGGGTGAAGCCTCACACGGACCAGATCGGATATCCGCCGCATCATGACCGCCCCGCTGAACCCTGAAGACATCCGTGCCCTGAAGAGCCTGATCAGCTGGTGGGAGCAGTCCGGCGTCGAAGCGCTTCCGCCCCTGCCCGCGCCCAAATCGGCTCAACCCGCGCCGCCGCCTTCCATGGAGGCACGGGCTACGGGCGCCCAGGCGCGTCAGGCGGGATTCGGCGCCGCGCCGACCCAGAATGGCCGCGCCATGGCTCAGGCCGCCCAGACCGTGGGCGAACTCAAACAGGCGCTCGACGCCTTTGACGGCTGCCCGCTCAAGGCGACCGCCACCCAGACCGTGTACGCGCGCGGCAATCCGCAGGCGGATGTCATGGTGGTTGGCGAGGCGCCTGGCCGGGATGAGGATCGCGAGGGCGCACCCTTCATCGGACAGGCCGGCCAGTTGCTGGATCGGATGCTGGCCGCTATCGGGCTCAATGAAACCAGCGCCTACATCACCAATGTCGTGTTCTGGCGCCCGCCGGGCAATCGCAAGCCCACTGATGCGGAGATCGAGGCCTGCTTGCCCTTCGCCGAACGCCATATCGAGCTGGTCCGCCCCAAGGTGATCGTCTTTGCGGGCGGCATCTCTGCGCAAAGCCTGCTGCACTCCAAGGCCGGCATCATGGCGCTGCGCGGGCGCTGGCATGACTACACGCTCAGCGATGGGACCGTGATCCCCGCCCTGCCCATGTACCACCCCGCCTTCCTGCTGCGTCGTCCGCAGGAGAAGGCCAAAAGCTGGCAGGATCTGTTGAGCCTGAAGGCGAAGCTAGCCGCGCTTTAGATCCGACGCCTCATCCACATCGCGCAAGCGTCTCAACAGCCTGACGCGCTCCATCCCGTGCAGGCTCAGCTGGCGTTCGAGATCGTTGCGCGTTTCCTCATGGGACCAGCGCATGCCGTCAAGCAGGCCCTCCGGGGCCGGGCCGTTCAGCGCGAGCAGCCAATAGCCGCCATCCTCGGCCGGGCCGATCACGGCGTCATGGCGCTTGAGGCCAGAGAACGCCGCCGCAATGTCGGCGCGGGTGATCTGGGGCGCATCCGATCCGATCACGCAGACTGGTGCGCGATGCGCGAACACGCGCGCCTGTCGGGCGCCCAGATCACCGCCGCCCTGCAGGGCGCGCGGCAGATGATCGGGCCAGACACCGGGGAAACGACGACGCAGCGCTCGCTCCGGGCTGAGCGTGATGACGGTCTCCCAGCGCGGGTCAGTCAGACGGCGCAACAATATCGCCGTCATGGCGCGATGGCGTCGCCAGGCCTGCACCTTGCCGATGCCCCGGGCGAGGCGGGTCTTGGCGCCGCCGATCACAGGCGCCTTCACAAAGACAACAAGCTGGGGCCGGGACATCAGCGATAACTCCTGGCGAGGTCTGACGGGCGGGCGCCCAGAAAATAGCGCGCCAGCAGAACCAGATTCTTCATCGACCGACGACGATAGCCGTCCGCCAGGAACTTCTCCGCGCTTGTCTCCGCTCGCGCCGTCAGGGGCCAGAGCCGGTGCTTGCCGATGCGGCGCACCAGATCGACATCCTCGAACAGGGGCCAGGGCTTGAACCCGCCCAGCCGGTCGTAGAAATCCGCGCGGATCAGCAGGCCCTGATCGCCATAGGGCAAACCGAAGGTGCGACAACGCCAGTCCACGGCGCGCTCCAGCCGGCGTGCGCGATGGGACATGTCATCGAGCGTGAACCGGAAATAGCCCGCCCGGTCGCGATGGGCGTTCGCCGACATGAAGGCCGCGACTTCCGTCGACCAGCCCGGCGACAGCCGTGTATCGGCGTGCAGGACCAGCAGCCAGTCCTCCGCCCTGATACGGGAGCGGGCATAGGCTGCGCCCGCAGCGAGCTGCGCGCCGCGCCCCTTCGCCCCCTGCACCAGATGGCAGCCCAGCCGCCGTGCGATCTGCGCCGTGCCATCGGTCGAGCCGCCATCGGCCACGACCCAGCCCGCCGACAGACCGGCGCGCTCGGCCTCGGCGAGGCTTTGAAGCGTGCGCTCCAGGCGGGTGTTGGCGTTCAGCGTGGGCAGGAGAGTGATGATCTGGCTCATGGGAGTGAGAAACTCCGGCGGCGCTGTGGAGTCAATGCAAAAATGTTCTTGATATGTTCCACACTCTGAGTCACCGTCGGGACATGACCGCACGCTTTGTTCCCGCCCGGGGCATGAGCCCCCTTCCCGAGCCGCTGCAACCGCGCGGCCGCGCCGCCACCTCCAATGCGTCGGGGCGCTTCGAGCGCGACACGCGCGAGCCCTTTGACGATGGCTGGGGCGAAACCGACGCCGCCCCCAAACAGATCCGCACCACGCTGATCAAGGACAATAGCCGCACCATCATCGCCACCAATGACAGCCCGGACATCTCGTTCAACCGGTCGATCAATCCTTACAGGGGGTGTGAGCATGGCTGCATCTATTGCTATGCGCGGCCCAGCCACGCCTATTGGGGCTATTCGGCGGGCGTCGACTTTGAAAGCATGCTGTTCTTCAAGCCCGGCGCCGCACGCCTGTTAGAGCAGCAATTTCGCAAGCCGTACTACCAGGTTGAACCGATTGTGATCGGCGCGAACACCGACGCCTATCAACCGATCGAGCGGCAATTGCGTTTGACGCGCTCGATCCTCGAGGTCTGCCTGCGCTTCAAGCATCCGGTCAGCCTGATCACCAAATCCGCCGCGATCACCCGCGATCTCGACATCCTGTCCGAACTTGCGGCCCTCGGGCTCGTCAAGGCTGCGATCTCCCTCACCACGCTGGATCGCAAGCTTGCCCGCGCCATGGAGCCCAGGGCCGCAACCCCCAGACGCCGCCTCGAAGCGATGGAAGCGCTGTCAAAGGCCGGCGTGCCGCTGACGGTGATGACCGCGCCGGTCATTCCGGGCCTCACCGATCACGAGATCGAAAACCTCCTGAAGGCGTCGGCCAATGCCGGGGCGCAAAGCGCGGGCTATGTGCTGCTGCGCCTGCCGCTCGAGGTGCGCGACCTCTACCATGACTGGCTGCGCAAGGTGAGGCCCGATGCAGCGGACAAGGTGATCAACATGGTGCGCGATACGCGCGGCGGCATGGATTACAGTTCGGAGTTTCACGTGCGCGGGCGCGGCCAGGGCCCCATCGCGGATATGATCTCCAAGCGGTTCCGCGCCGGCGTGCGCCGCTATGGTCTGGACAAGGACCGGGTGAAATTGCGCTGCGACCTCTTTGAACGCCCGCTCGACACCGAGGACCAGCTCAGCCTGTTCTGATCCCCCCTGTTCAGGTCATGGACACGGTGCGCTCCGCCGGCAGACTTCCCCCGGCAAAGGGGGAACTCATGCAACTTTTCAGAACACTCATTCTGGGCGTCGCGCTCATGGCGGGCGTGATGACACTGGGCTCGTGCGGCTCCGGCAGCGTGGATTCCATGATCCGCAGCACAATGGATGACGACGTCATCGCCGCCGCGGAAAACATGGTCACCTATCTGGTCGAAGAAGATCGCGACGCCATTCTGGCGCATGCCCACACGCTCGCGCGCATCCAGTTCAGCAGCGGCGGGGCCCTTGATCCCCTGTTCGCCGCTTTTCCGGACACCCCGCCCGACACTCAGAGTTTCGTCCAGTCAGAGACCTCGGCCTATACGCGCATCGGCGGCGGCAGCGGCATCCAGCATGACGTGGTCATGGCGCTGACCTTCAACGAGACCGAACGCTATCTGCTGACCCTGAACTTCCGCATGATTGATGACGAACCGCGTGTGCTCTTCATCGAGTTTGAATCAGCGCCGGACTAGAGCCCGGCTGCAGACTTGTGCGGAGGTGCGATACGCGGCACGAGGAGGTTTTGCTGACGACGCACAGAGTCCTTCCCATGCCTGAAACGCGCCCCACCCCCCTCATCGCCGGTGTTGACGAAGCCGGGCGCGGACCGCTGGCCGGTCCTGTGGTGTGCGCCGCGGTGGTCCTGCCGGCGAACTTCTCTGCGCTGGATCAGCTTGATGATTCCAAGAAGCTCAGTGAAAAGCGCCGCGCCGCCCTGTCCGCCATCATCCGGGCCGAGGCGCGGGTGGGCGTGGGCATCGCCGAGCCGGTCGAGATCGACCGGCTGAACGTGCTCCACGCCACCATGGCGGCCATGGTCCGCGCGGTTGAGGGCCTCGGCGTTATCCCCGATGAAATCCTGATCGATGGAAATCGGGTTCCGGCAGGTTTGAGCGCTCCGGCGCGGGCGATTGTGGGCGGGGATGGCCGCGAGGCCTGCATTGGCGCCGCGTCGATCATCGCCAAGACCTTGCGCGACCAGATCATGATCGAGGCGGAAAACCGCTTTAGCGGCTATGGCTTGGCGGGGCACAAGGGCTATCCCAGCCCCAGTCACAAGGCCGCGCTCGAAAATCTCGGCGCCGCGCCCATCCATCGGCTAAGCTATGCGCCGGTGCAGCAGGCCAGACAGGCGCGCGGCCTCTGGAGCACCACATAATGAATCGGCCTTAACCATCGGGTAAGCCGAAACGATTCACCCCTCAGGGAATCAGCGCTGTTGCGAACAGAAGGGCGATTGAGGTGTCAGTGAAAACGAATAGCAAGATTCCCGTCGATGTCATCCTGGAGGGCGATTGCGCCGAGGTGATGAAGACGCTTCCCGATGAGAGCGTCGATCTGATCTTCGCGGATCCGCCATATAATCTCCAGCTTGGCGGCGACCTGCACCGCCCGGACAATTCCAAGGTGGACGCGGTCGACAATGACTGGGACCAGATCGGCGACTTTGACGCCTATGACCTGTTCTCCTGCGCCTGGCTGGAAGAGGCGCGCCGGGTCCTGAAGCCCAATGGCGCGCTGTGGACCATCGGCAGCTATCACAACATTTTCCGCGTTGGCGCCTTCTTGCAGGATATGGGCTTCTGGATCCTCAATGATGTGATCTGGCGCAAGTCCAACCCGATGCCGAACTTCAAGGGCACGCGCTTCACCAATGCGCACGAGACCCTGATCTGGGCCTCCAAGACCAAGGACGCCAAGCCCACCTTCAACTATGCCGCCATGAAAGCCCTCAATGATGGCGTGCAGATGCGTTCGGACTGGACCCTGCCGATCTGTGCAGGCGGCGAGCGCTTGAAGAACAAGGACGGCAAGAAGGCCCACCCGACGCAAAAGCCGGAAAGCCTCTTGCACCGTGTGCTCCTGGCGACCTCCAACCCCGGCGACGTCGTGCTCGACCCCTTCTTCGGCACCGGCACCACGGGCGCCGTCGCCAAGAAGCTGGGCCGTCATTATATCGGCATCGAAGCGGATCCCGGTTACGCCGACGTGGCGCGCAAGCGCATCGCCGCCATCAACCCCACCAGCGAAGACCTGTTGCAGGTCACCCAGTCCAAGCGCGCCCTGCCGCGGATTCCCTTTGGTTCGCTCGTTGAAGCGGGACTGCTGAAACCGGGTGATACGCTCTATTGCGCGCAGGGTCGTCGCACCGCGCAAGTGCGCGCGGACGGCACGGTGATCGCGGGCGGCCAGGCCGGCTCGATCCACCAGATGGGCGCACATGTTCAGGGCGCGCCGTCCTGCAATGGCTGGACCTTCTGGCATGTGCGCCAGGGCGGCGCCCTCGCCCCGATCGACGTGCTGCGCGCCCGCATTCGGGCGGAAATGCAGGTTTAGGGCCTGCTTCATGGGTCTCCGGATCAAGTCCGAAGGCCGACACGTTGACGCCTTTCATCTCGGTCCTCGGGCTTGACCCGGGGACCCATTCTTTCTTTTTTGCAGCTACAACAGCCGCGTCTCCAGCCCCAGCTTCACGGCCTTCATCATCACGCTGGGAAGCCCCGCCTCTTTCAGCCCGGACAGAGCCGTCCAGTCGCCCTCTTCCGGCGTCCAGCCGTCGGGCGCGACAGCGCACAGCACATCCAGCTCCAGCGCGAAATGGGTGAAGACATGGCGCACCTGACCGGCGTTTCGCCAGCCCGCCTCAAAGGGCGCTGCGCTCGTCACGTCACTCCCCGGCAAAGCGCCTTCGATCCAATCCGTCCCCGGCACTTCCATCATCGCGCCCAGAAGCCCCGTCTCCGGCCGACGGCGCAGCCAGATCGCGCCATCCCTGAGCACATGAAAACATGCGCCGCGACGGACGGGCTTGGGCTTCTTCTTTTCTTTCAGCGGATACCGGGTCTGATCGCCTTCGGCGCGCGCCGCGCACCAGTCCGACCATGGACAGGCCGCACAGTCAGGCGACTTGGGCGTACACACCGTCGCCCCGAGATCCATGATCGCTTGCGCATAATCGCCGGGCCGCTCGGTGGACGCGAGATCCGCTGCGATCGCCTTGATCTGCGGCTTGGCCTTGGGCAGAGGCGTCTCAAGCCGCACCATGCGGGTGATCACCCGCTCCACATTGCCGTCGACCACGCTGGCGGGAAGGTCAAACGCAGCGGCGCGGATGGCGTTGGCGGTGTAATCGCCCACACCCGGCAGAGCCAGAAGCCCCTCAAGATCGCTCGGAAACGCCCCCGCCAGCTCATGGGCGACTTTCTGCGCACAGGCATGCAGATTGCGAGCCCGCGCGTAGTAACCGAGCCCCGCCCAGGCCGCGAGCACATCCTCTCGCGGCGCGTCCGCCAGATGCGCCACCGTCGGCCAGCGCTCCAGGAAGCGTTCCCAATAGGGCGTGGCGTGAGGCACGGTCGTCTGCTGCAACATGATTTCCGACAGCCAGATCGCATAGGGATCGGGCGTGGCGCCCGCCTCCCGGTCTTCGGGCCGGATGCGCCAGGGCAGGCTGCGCCCTTTGCGGTCATACCAGTCCAGAAGCGCCGCCTGCAGGTCCGGAGCGGGCAGAGCGGGCTGTGCGGATGATGGCAAGGGTTGTCCTCCCATGCTTGCCAGAGCGGCGTGACGGCGCGATGGTGCGCACCATGAAGCGACCGCCCCTGACGTCAACGCCCAACCGGCATCTGATCGCCCGCGGAACCCGCACCCCGCGTGACGAGGCGGATGCGTCGAGCTGGATCAGCGAGCATCGCGGACGCGCTGCCATCAAGCCGCCGCCCAATGTAGATCGCGCGATGAGCGCCCTGATCAAGCCGCTGGCGAAGAAATTCTCAGGTCCGACCCGGCATGAGCTGGACGCGCAATGGGCCGAGATCGTCGGGCCTCAGCTGGCCAAGCTTACCCGGCCGGAGAAATTCCAGGCGGGCGCGCTGGTTGTCCGGGCCCAGGGGCCCGCGGCCACCCTTGTGGAGGCGCAATCGGCGCAGATTCTGGCCCGTGTCGCCGCCTATTCCGGCAAGACCCCGAAGAAGCTGAAGATCGTGCAGGGCCCCCTCAACCCCGAGCCGAAAAAACCCAAGCCTGTCAAAAATCGCGTCGTGAAGGTCACATCTGCGTCAGAACGGGCGCTCACCCTTGAAGAGACGCTGGAAAACTGGCGCAAAGAGATCGAGCGGCGTGAAGGCGTGAGCCTGCCGCCCAAATCCACTCGCGACTGACGCAGACTGGAGACTGAAGTGCTGTCACTGACCCGCCGCGGACTGTCCGCGATCACCGCCGCCCTGGTCCTCTCCGGAGCCGCGCTGGCCCAGAACGCCACCTCCCTGACGGAAGCCCAGGCCGGACAGGTGCGCGCAGACGACAAGGTCATGGGCGATGCAGACGCCCCTGTGACCTTTATCGAATATGGCTCGGTGGCCTGCGGTCATTGCGGGCATTTTCAGGAAACCGGCTTCACTGCAGTCAACGCCGCGATCGAAGCCGGCGATGTTCGCTTTGTCTTCCGCGAAATGATCACCGGCCAGCCCAATATCGCCATCGCCGGCTTTGCACTGGCGGAATGCGCGCCGGACGACCAGTATTTCGAGGTCATCGACTCGCTCTTCACCAATATGCGATCCATTTTCGAGGCCTTGCAGACCGGTGAAGCGCAAGAGCGTTTCAATGCGATCGCCGCCGAGTTCGGGTTTTCCCCCGAGGATGTGCAGGCGTGCTTCAGCGATGAGGCCGCGATCACCCAGGTCCAGAACGCCCACCGCACGGCGCTGGAGGACGGCGTGCGCTCCACCCCGTATTTCATCATCAATGGCGACCGCCTGATCGCCGAGCCCGACAGCTCCGGCGAAGGTCAGGTCTACACGGTGAACGGCGCTCCGCTGACGGATGAGGAAGGCGTGATTCCCGCAAATCTCGAGGCAGACACCTTCCGCCGCATCATCACTCTGTATAAGGGCGGCTGAGACCGCTAAGCTGCCGACAACTCAAGACCGCCGCGCTGTCTTGCGCCGGCCAGACACCCTGATTGGAGTTCAACCCGTGACGACTTTCACCCGCCGCGCCCTCACCCTCGCCGCCGCTCTCGCCGGCGCTGTGATGCTGACCGCCTGTTCGGGCGGCGGCGCCCCGGACGGTCATTCCGCCTATGAACGCGAAGGCGATCGCGGCGTGGGCCCCATTGACGCCCCTGTCACCATCATCGAGTACGCCTCCACCTCCTGCCCCGGTTGCGGCGCCTTCTACAATCAGGGCAAACCCGCGATTGATGACGCGGTGGAGCGGGGCGATGTGCGCTTCGTCTTCCGGGAAATGCTGACCGGTCAGCCGAATCTCGCGCGCGCCGGCTTCATGCTGGCCCGTTGCGCGCCCGAAGATCAGTATCTCGACGTCATTGACCTGCTGTTCGAACAGCAGCGCGCCCTGTTCAGCGCCATGCAGCAAGGCAATGCGCAAGCGCAATTTCTGTCCATCGCCCGCACCGCGGGTTTCTCGGACGAGGAATTCCGCGCCTGCATGACCAATCAGGAGGTCCTTGAAGCGGTGGAAGAGGCCAACATGCAGGCCGTTCGCGACGGCGTCGGCGGCACGCCGCACTTCATCATCAATGGTCAGGATCTCGATCAGATGGCTGGCGAAAACGGTCAGGTCTATGCGGCCAACGGCGAGCCCCTCGTGGACGATCAGGGCGAAATCCCCGCTCAGATTGATCGAGACACCTGGGACCGAATCATCGCCCTATTCAAGGCGCGCGCGGAAGGCTAGCCTTCCCGTGCAGACCTTTTGCAGGCGGTCTACCCTCAGATCGCCTGCGAAGGGTTTGAGCCGAATGATGTTTCGGCAGGGATGGCGGCGACTGACAGACCGGAAAACCGGCGTTCAGCGCCAGTGGAGGTCTGAGGTTGAAGTTCACCCAGCTGCGCCTGGCCGGCTTCAAATCGTTTGTTGACCCGACCGAGCTGCGGATCGACGCCGGGCTGACCGGCATTATCGGTCCCAATGGCTGCGGTAAATCCAACCTGCTTGAAGCCCTGCGCTGGGTGATGGGCGCCACCTCGGCGAAATCCCTGCGCGGCGGCGGCATGGAAGACGTGATCTTCGCCGGCACCGACAGCCGCCCTGCCCGCAATCACGCCGAAGTCACCCTCGTTGTCGACAATACCGACAAGCGCGCGCCCGCCCGCTTCAACGATCATGACATGCTCGAGGTCGTCCGCCGGATCACCCGCGGCAAGGGCTCGGACTACAAGATCAATGGCGAGGAAGTCCGCGCCAAGGACGTCCAGCTGCTGTTCGCGGACGCCGGTACGGGCGCGAACTCGCCCGCCCTGGTCCGTCAGGGCCAGATCAGCGAGCTGATCAACGCCAAGCCGGAAAACCGACGCCGCGTGCTGGAAGAAGCGGCCGGCGTCGCGGGTCTGCGCGCGCGCCGCCGCGAGGCCCAGCTCAAGCTCGCCGCCGCCGAGACCAATCTCGACCGCATTCTGGAGATTGTCGAGGATCTCGACAGTCGCCACGCGGCCCTGCAGCGCCAGGCCAAGCAGGCGGGCCGCTATCGCGATCTCTCCCAGACCATCCGCAATTTTGAGGCCCTGCTCTGGATTCGCCGCTGGAAAGAGGCGGGCGAAGCGGTTGAGACCTCTCGGGAAAAGCTCAAGCAGACCGACGCCGAGGCCGAACTTGCCCTGCGCGCGTCAGCGGGCGCCATGGTCGAAGCCGAACAGGCGCAGAGCGCGGTCCAGCCCCTGCGCGAGGCCGAAGCGGAGGCCGCCGCCGCCCTGCGCCATACCGAGCGCGCCCGCGACCAGCTGGAACGCGACATCGAAGCCGCACGCGCCGCCATCGAACGCGGTGAAGCGCGCCTTGTGGAACTCACAGGCACGCTCAAGCGCGAAAGCGAGCTGCTTGAAGAAGCCCAGGCCGCGCATGAGCGCCTGCACGGCCAGCTCAAGCATGCCCGCGATCAGGCGGCCGATGATGCGAACGCCCAGACCCGCGCCGAAGCGGTGCTCAACGACGCCGACAAGGACCGCGGCAAGGCGGAGCAGCATCTCGACGCCGCATCCAACGCCGTCGCCCAGATCAAGGCCCGCCGTGATGGCGCCCAGCGTGAGCTGGAGCAGGCCGAGCGTCAGGTGCGCACGCTGGAGGTCGAGGCCGAGAACGCCCAGGCGACGCTCGACCGGTTTGATGATGTGGTCGGCCCCGATCTGGAGAGTCTTCAAGCCAGTGTGGATGACGCCAACGCGGCGGTTGAGGACCAGGCGGGCCGGATCGCCGATCTGGATGAGTTGGCCGAGAGCGCCCGCTCCGCGGCCCAGACCGCCCGGGAAGAGGTTCAGCTCGCCCAGGCCGATGTGCGTGCGCTGGAGCGCGAGATCTCGGGGCTTGAACGTCTGCTCGCCAGTTCCGACGAAGGTGATCGCGCACTCGATGAGGTCCGCGCCTCCGCAGGTTATGAACAGGCGCTCGCAGCCGCACTGGGCGATGATCTGGAAGCAGGTCTGAGCCCGTCGTCCGCCCGACGCTGGCAAGGTGCGGAGATTGATCCGCCCGCTTTGCCCGAAGGCGTTCAGTCCCTGTTTGATCATGTGGAGGCGCCCGCCGCCCTGTGGCCGCGCCTGAAAGCCATTGGCGTGGTTGAGGCGGCGGATCTGGATCGCCTCGCAGCGAGCCTGAAACCGGGCCAGCGGATTGTGACGAAAGACGGCGCCCTGCGTCGCTGGGACGGCTTCGCCAGCGAGGCTGGCGCGCCCTCCGCCGCTGCGGTGCGTCTGGAAACGCGCAACCGGTTGGCGGATCTGACGCCCCAACTCGACGCGGCGCGTCGCGGCGCCGAACGGTCGCAGACTCTGGCCGAGGAAAGCCATCAGGCGCGCCTGAGCGCCGAAGCCGAGCTCAATGACGCGCGATCAGCCCTGAAACAGGCCGAGAATCGCCGCCGGGACGCCGAGCAGGCGCTCTCCGCTGCGCGCGCTCAGGCCGCCCGCGCCGAAGCGCGCCGGGCCGGTCTGGTGGAATCGGTGGGCCGCGCCCAGAGCCGGCTTGAAACCGCGCGCAAGCTGCATGACGCCGCCAAAGAGGCCTTTGAGGCGGTCAACGGCGAGGATGACGGTCAGGACGCTCTTGTCGCAGCGCGTGCCCGCGCCGAGCGCGCCCGCGGCAAGGCGGCGGATGCCCGCGCGGCGCTGGAATCGGTCAAGCGCGAAGCCCAGGGCCGTCGTCACCGGATCGCCTCGCTGGAGCGCGAAGCGGCGGACTGGGATCGCCGTCATGCGCGTTCTAAGGATCAGGTCGAGGCGCTGAAATCCCAGATCGGTCAGACCGAGAACGAGCTGGAGACCGCCCGCACTCAGCCTGAAAGGCTTGAAGGTCAGCGCCATGACATTCTCGATGCGCTGACGGACGCGGAGAAGAAGGCGAGCCTCGCCCGTGAAGCCGTTCTCAACGCCGAATCGCTTCAGCGCGAGAAGGACGCGGCGCTGCGCGAGGCCGAGAAGATCAGCGCCAATGCCCGCGAAGCCCGCGCCGCCGCGCAGGCGCGTCTGTCCGCAGCGGAAGAACGGCTGACCGAAACCACCGAGCGGCTGGAAGACGCGACGGGCGAAGAGCCCCGCGCGCTCGAGCGGATCGCCGCGGGCTCCGAGTTTGCCGAGCTGACCTCTGACGAACTGGAACGGCGCCTGGATGACGCCCGTCTGACCCGCGAACGGCTGGGCGCGGTGAACCTGCGCGCCGACGAGGAAGCGCGCGAGCTTGATTCTGAACGTACGCGTCTGTCGCGGGAGCGCGATGACCTTCTGGAAGCCGTCGCGCGCCTGCGCAAGGCGGTCGACACGCTGTCACGGGAAGGTCGAGCGCGCTTGCTTGACGCCTTTGAAGTGGTGGACGGGCATTTCCGCACCCTGTTCGAGACGCTGTTCGGCGGCGGCGCGGCGGAATTGCGCCTGACCGAGAATGACGATCCGCTGGAAGCCGGTCTTGAGATCTTCGCCTGTCCGCCAGGCAAGAAGATGGAGACGATGAGCCTGATGAGCGGCGGCGAGCAGGCGCTGACCGCCACCGCGCTGATCTTCGCCGTCTTCCTGGTCAGCCCCGCCCCAGTCTGCGTGCTCGACGAGGTGGACGCCCCGCTCGACGATGCGAATGTGGACCGCTATTGCGCCATGCTCGAGCAGATGCGGGCCATGACCGAAACGCGATTCCTCGTCATCACCCATAACCCGGTGACCATGAGCCGGATGAACCGTCTGTTCGGCGTGACCATGGGTGAAAGGGGCGTCTCGCAGCTCGTCTCGGTCAATCTGAGCTCGGCTGAAGAGATGCTGGCTGCGGAATAATCGCGAACAGCCATATACTTCAACGAGTTAACTTGTCCGCAACCTTGCTTGACAGGGTATAGGCCCCCTTATAGGGTGCGCGCGCCTGTCGGGACTACCTCCGGGAGGTCGCCTGTCATCATGGCTCATCGAGACGAACCGAACCAGAACCCTTCCGATCCCCACGACTTCGAGCGGCGTTTGAACGCCAAGCTTGAAGCGCGTCGGGCGAAGGAGGCCGCCTCGAACCCCTCTGGATGGGGACAGGGCGTGCGCTATGGAACGGAATTCGCCGGAGGGGTTCTCGTGGGGGCTGGTCTGGGCTATTTGACCGATCAGTTCTTCAACTGGAGCCCTTGGGGTCTTCTGGTGGGTGTATTAATGGGTTTCGCAGCGGGCACTTTGAATGTAGTTCGCGCTGCGCAGAGCATGAACCAAAGCGACGACGCCTCCTCCTGAGGCGGATGGCGCTGAGGTTTGACGTAGGAAACGCGGCGTGCGCGCCGTAGCACAAGGGGCCGGGTGTGGCTGACGCGACGAACCCGATCAAACAGTTCGAGATCCATCCGATCGCTGATTTCTCGATCGGCGGCTGGAATCTGTCCTTCACCAATTCCAGCTTCTTCATGGTCACCTCGGTGGTGCTCGTGGCGGGTCTGCTGTCGCTGGCCATGTCCAAGCGCGCGCTGGTGCCGGGCCGCTCCCAATCGGTCGCCGAGCTGCTTTACGAATTCGTGGCGGGCATGATTCGCTCCACCGCGGGCGACGCCGGCCTGAAATTCTTCCCCTTCGTGTTCACGCTGTTCGCCTTCATCCTGATGGGCAACATGCTGGGCATGTTCCCCTACTTCCCGGCTCCGGGTTTCCACGGCTTCACCTTCACCTCCCACATCATCGTCACCTTTGCGCTGGCGCTCGTGGTGATGGCGATCGTGATCGGCTATGGCGTGTTCAAGCACGGCCTGAAGTTCTTCTCGCTGTTCTTCCCGTCCGGCGTGCCGTGGCCGCTCTACATCCTTCTGACCCCGATCGAGATCATCTCGTTCCTGTCGCGTCCGGTGACGCTCGGGGTTCGTCTGTTCGCCAACATGCTGGCTGGCCACATCCTTCTGAAGGTGTTCGCCGGCTTCATCATCATGCTAGGGTCAGTGGGCGCGCTGGGCGTTCTGGGCGCCGTCGCTCCGCTGATCATGGTCGTCGCGCTGACCGCGCTGGAATTCCTGGTGGCGTTCCTCCAGGCCTACGTGTTCGCCGTTCTGACCTGCATCTACCTTTCGGACGCACTGCACCCTGGTCACTAGGGGCGTTCGACAAGACCTACCTATCCATCCGCACCGACCACCTACGAGGAGTATCGACATGGAAGCGGAAGCCGCGAAATACATTGGCGCTGGCCTGGCCACCTTCGGCATGCTGGGCGCCGCTCTGGGCGTGGGCAACATCTTCTCCAGCTTCCTGGCTGGCGCCCTGCGCAACCCGTCCGCCGCGCAAGGCCAGTTCGGCAACCTGATCTTCGGCTTCGCCGTGACCGAAGCGCTGGGCATCTTCTCGCTGCTCATCGCCCTGCTGCTGCTGTTCGTGGTCTAACAGACCCCGACTGAACAGCCCTCGTTCCGGCCGGAAGGCGCACGATGTCTCGTTGCGTCTTTCCGGCTTGGGGCGTTCTATAGTGTCGGGCTTACGGTAAGCTCGAGCTAGTTTAGCCTTTGCGCAAGGGAGGCCGCCGTGCTGGCGCCGGAGTCCCATTCCGAATACGCCGAAGGCGCCGGACACGCAGCGGAAGCCGCGTTCCCGCCCTTCGACCCGACCTATTTTGCTTCGCAGCTGTTCTGGCTCGCGATCAGCTTCATCGTCCTGTACGTGTTGCTGAGCCGTTTTGTCCTGCCGCGTATCGGCGGGGCGATCGAAGAACGCCGCGATCGCATTGCTGACGATCTCGACACCGCCGCGCAACTGAAGGCGCAGGCTGACGAGACCGTTCGCGCCTATGAGAAATCCCTGGCTGACGCCCGCGCCAAGGCGCATTCGGTGGCCGCAGAGGCGAAAGCCGCTGCCGACGCTGAAATCGCCGACGCCATCCGCAAGGCTGACGCCGAGCTGGAAACCCAGATGGCTGAGTCCGAGGATCGCATCCGCGCCTCTCGCGACGCTGCTCTGGGCGAAGTGCGCACCATCGCGGCCGGCGCCGCCGTGGTCGCCGTCGAACATCTGGCCGGCCTTGAAGTGTCTGAAAGCGACGCGGCGAAAGCTGTCGACGCGGCGAAGGAGTAAGTCATGAACTACCTCCTGTCCGACACCAGCTTCTGGGCCTTTGTCGGCCTGATCCTGTTCTTCGTGGTGATCATCTTCGTGGGCGCCCCGAAAATGATCGGCAAGGCGCTCGATGATCGCGCCGACCTGATCCGCAAGGAACTCGATGAAGCCCGCCGCCTGCGCGAGGAAGCGCAGGAGCTGATGGCCACCTATGAGCGCAAGCAGACCGAGGCCGCGGCCGAAGCTGAAGCGATCATCAAGCAGGCCAAGGCGGAAGCCGATTATCTGCGAGACAACGCCAAGACCGAGATCTCCCAGCGCATCGAGCGTCGCACGGCCATGGCCGAGCAGCGCATCGCCCAGGCTGAGGCCCAGGCCGCCAAGGAAGTCAAATCCCTGGCCGCCGACCTTGCCGTGGAAGCCGCTGAACAGCTCCTGTCCAAGAAGCTGACCAAGACCCAGCGCAACGCCCTTCTGAAGGCCGATACGGCCGCCCTGAAGGACCAGCTGAACTAGTCAGCCCTGACAGACCGACATGAAAAAGCCCGCGAAATTCTCGCGGGCTTTTTTGCGTCTGCCGCAAAGCCTAGTCGGCGCAGACAACCTGTTCTTCAAGCAGCTGATAGGACAGCGCGAACATCTCGCCCTGGCTCTCGTCCACATTGGTCAGCAGGGCCAGTCCGGCGTCGAAGGCGGGCACATAGACCAGCGTGATATTGCTCGCCCCGTTCGAGCCGGACTGGGTCGAGGCGAGATATGAGTCTCCGCAGAGCTCCAGATCGCGGAACCGGCCGCCATAGGCGTAGCTCTGTTCTGGAACCTCGATAGTGCGCAATTGTGCGCGCGACGCGGCGGACAGCACTTCGCCAGCCTCGAGCGCCCGTTCCAGCGCGATGAGGTCCGCGGCGGTCGTATAGCTGCCCTTGAAGAAGTCCGGGCTCCAATAGTCCCCTCGTCCTTCAGGATCCTCGGGATCAAAGCCGATGGCGACATTCGGGACATGGGGCGTGGTTTCGCGCAAGTCATGCACATAGCCGCCGCTCTGTCCCATCCCGGCCCGGTCATAGACATAGCGCTGGCGAACTTCCGGATAGGACAGGCCCGTCACTTCTGCGAGCAGGTGCTGGACCAGCAGCCAGTTCGACAGGGCGTAGTCAAAGCGCCCGCCAGGCTCAAATTGCAGGTCGCCGCTGGCATAGTCCGCCACCGCTTCCGCAACGCTCTGGGCGTCGACCGCGTCCGCCTCGCCATTGGCGATGCGTTGAAAGGCGTGACGCAAATCATTGGGAAGACCGGACTGGTTGCTGAGGATCATGCGCAGCGTCAGCCGGGCGCCGGTGTCGGAGCGGTAATCCGGCAGATAAGTGCTGATCGGCGCATCAAGGTCGAGCACGCCCTCGTCAATCAGGGCGAAGACGGCGATGGAGGCGAAATACTTGTCGATGGAGCCGGTCTGGAACCGGGTGTCGGGATTGAGGAGACGACCGGTGTCCGGATCAGCCACGCCCCAGGACCAGCTTTGCGCTCCATGGCCTGTATCCAGCCGCACAACGCCGTTGAAGGCATGAGACTGCACCCAGTCCACTACGGGCTCGGGCGGGGCGTCAGCAGGCGTCAGAGCGACGGCGAACAATATGGGAAGGGCAAAGGTCATAAACGGCTCCTGTCTGCGCACAGACGTTATCGGGCAGGAGCCTGAAGCCTATCTGATCTGATCCACGCCAGAAGCGCCGTTCACCGACGCATTCACGCCATTGACCGATTGATCCGCACCAGCCGTCAGGAGGGGCGGTCGTCACGGTGGAAGCGGTCAAAGATATGCTTGACCTTGTCCCAGACGCCCGGATGGCGCTTGAGCCAGTTGGTGATGAAGGTATGGGCGCGCTTGGAGGTCATCGCCAGCAGCAGCAGGCCGATCACGGCCAGCGGCAATCCCAGCGGAATGGGCAGGAAGAAGAGCGGCACGGACAGGGCGAGCAGGAACAGCGCCAGGGCGACCGAAATCGCGCGGAGCACCACCATGACCATGCCGGTCACGCCGTTCATTCCGTTGCGCGCCCAGCGATTGGGGGTGTCGTTCATCGCCACCGCCGCCATCCTAACCCGAATGCAGACCCTGATGCCTGCTACATAGGCCTATGTTGAGGGCCCCGCCATCCGATACAACCCGTATCGACTGACGAGGCCCGCAATCTTGCAGTTGACCGGACCGATTTCGTCGCAGTGTTGCACTGCAACCTCAACCGGCGCGTGAGACTGCGTCGCTCTTACGCCTCTGACGCCGCCGGCGTCCAGCGCAGCACAGGCTGGCGAGCGGCGCGGGTCTCATCCAGACGCTTGGCCGGCGCAAAGCGCGGCGCGGCGGTGAACCGCTCGGTCTCGCCCGCCTTCGCGGCGTGAGCCAGCGCTTCCAGCGTGTCACAGAAGCGATCCACACTGGCCTTGGATTCAGACTCTGTCGGCTCGATCAGCATGGCGCCGTGCACGACCAGCGGGAAGTACATGGTCATGGGGTGATAGCCCTCATCGATCATGGCTTTCGCAAAGTCGAGCGTGGTGACGCCGGTATCCTTCAGGAAGCGGTCGTCAAACAGCGCCTCGTGCATGCACAGACCGTCAAAGGACGGCGTCATGACGTCCTTCAGACGCGCCAGGATGTAGTTGGCGTTCAGGACCGCGTCCTCGCTGGCCTGCTTCAGGCCGTCCGCGCCATGGCTGAGCATGTAGCTCATCGCCCGGGTGAACATGCCCATCTGGCCGTGGAAGGCGACCATGCGGCCGAAGGGCTGGGCGCCCTGGGCCCTGGCGTCGGCTTCATCCTCGACCATGCGCCAGCTGTCGCCCTCCTTGATGACGAAAGGCAGCGGGGCGAATTTCGCCAGCGCTTCGGACAGCACCGTCGGGCCTGCGCCGGGACCACCGCCGCCATGGGGCGTGGAATAGGTCTTGTGCAGGTTGAAGTGCATGGCGTCCACACCGAGATCGCCCGGGCGGACCCGGCCGGAAATGGCGTTGAAGTTGGCGCCGTCGCAATAGAAATAGCCGCCCGCCTCGTGGATGGCGTCTGCAATCGCGCGAATATCACGCTCGAACAGGCCGCACGTATTGGGGTTGGTCAGCATGATCGCGGCGACATCATCGCCAAGCTTGGCCTTGAAGGCCTCCATGTCGACACGACCATCGGGGCCTGCGGGGATCTCGTCGCAGAAGAAGCCGCATTGCACGGCGGTCGCCGGGTTGGTGCCGTGCGCGCTTTCGGGCACCAGCACGCGGCGGCGATGGCTTTCACCCCGCGCATCGAGGGCGGCGCGGATCGCCATCATGCCGCACAGCTCGCCATGGGCGCCCGCTTTCGGGCTCATCGCCACGGTCGGCATGTTGGTCAGCGTCATCAGCCAGTGCGCCAGCTCGCCGATCAGCTCGAACGCGCCCTGCACGGTCGATTGAGGCTGCAGCGGGTGCACGTCGGAGAAGCCCGGCAGACGCGCCATCTTCTCGTTGAGACGCGGATTGTGCTTCATCGTGCACGAGCCCAGCGGGTAGAGCCCGATATCGATGGCGTAGTTCTTCCGGCTGAGGCGCACATAATGGCGCATGGCTTCGGGCTCAGACAGGCCCGGCAGCCCCAGATCCTCGGTGCGCTCGAGCGCGCCCAGACGGGATTTCGTCCCCTTGGGCGTTTCGAAATCGACGCCGGTCTTGTCATAGGTCTGACGCTCGAAGATCAGCGGCTCGGCCTGGTCGAGCCCGCGCGAGCCCGAGAAGGTGTCGTCATAGGCGCCCGGATCCGGGGTATGGAGCGGGGCGGAGGGACGGCCTTGCGTATTCATCGCCATGATTACAGCACCTCTTTCAGAGCCGCTTCGAAAGCGTCGAGATCGCTATCGGTGTTGGTTTCGGTGGCCGCAACGATCAGCAGATCGTCATAGCCCTTGCCCGGATAGAGCCGGCTGGCGGGCACGCCGCCCAGAACGCCCTTCTCGGCCAGCGCCTCCACCACGTCCGCCGCGTTTTTCGGCAAGCGCAGGGTGAACTCGTTGAAGAAGGCGTCGGTGACCAGCTCCACGCCGGAGATCGCGCTCAGGCGATCGGCCAGCTCGCAGGCCTTCTCATGGCTCAGCTGGGCCATGGTGCGCAGGCCTGTATCGCCCAGAAGCGACATGTGGATCGTCCAGGCCAAGGTCATCAGGCCAGAGTTGGTGCAGATGTTCGAGGTCGCCTTGTCGCGGCGGATATGCTGCTCACGGGTCGAGAGCGTCAGCACAAAGCCGCGACGGCCGTCCGCGTCCACGGTCTCACCGGCCAGACGGCCCGGCAGGTTGCGGATGTAATTGCGGTCGTTGCGGCAGGCGAACAGACCCACATGGGGTCCGCCGAACTGCAGGCCGACACCGATGGACTGGCCTTCGCCCACCACGATGTCCGCGCCCATGGCGCCCGGGGTCTTCATCAGGCCCAGCGAGACCGCCTCGGTGAACACCGCGATCAGCAGCGCGCCCTTCTCATGGGCGGCCTTGGCGATGGGCTCCAGATCATGGACCTGGCCGAACACGTCCGGATTCTGCACCACGACGCAGGCCACATCATCGGGGATATCCGCGGCGATATCGTCCAGCCCGCCCGGCTTGGCCGCATCGTCCTTGATCTCGATATCCATGTATTTGGCCAGCGTATGCGTCGCCGCCGCGTAATGCGGATGCAGATTGCCGCTGAGAATCGCCTTCCGGCGCTTGGTGATCCGGCACGCCATCAGCACGGCTTCACCGCAAGCGGTCGAGCCGTCATACATGGAGGCGTTCGCCACCTCCATGCCGGTCAGAAGCGCGACCTGGGTCTGGAACTCGAACAGGGTCTGCAACGTGCCCTGGCTGATTTCCGGCTGATACGGCGTGTAGCTCGTCAGGTATTCCGAACGCTGGATCAGATGATCCACGCTGGAGGGAATGTGGTGCTTGTATGCGCCCGCGCCCACGAAGAACGGCGCTTCGGAGGCCGCGATGTTCTTGCGCGACATCTGCGTGAGAAGGCGCTCGACCTCCATCTCGCTCTTGTGGCGCGGCAGGTCCACCGGCCCGTCCAGTCGCGCCTTCTGCGGCACATCCTCGAACAGGGCGTCGACAGAATCCACGCCGATCTTCTCGAGCATCTCGGCCCGGTCGGCGTCGGTCAGCGGGAGATAGCGCATGGGCGATCCACCTTCCTTCAATAAGCAGGGCGGGCGGCCCCACGGGCCGCCGGTCGTGTCGCTGCATCTAGATCGACGCCGTCAGGCGTCGAGACTTACTTGGTGTGTTCGGCGTAGGCCGCGTCATCCATCATCGCGTCAAGCTGGGCCTTGTCCGACAGCTTGATCTTGACGAACCAGCCCTCGCCTTGCGGCGCTTCGTTCACGGTCGCCGGCGCATCTTCCAGAGCCGAGTTCACTTCGATGATCTCGCCGGACACAGGGGCGTAAACCTCGGACGCCGCCTTCACGCTTTCCACGACAGCCAGCTCGTCGCCCTGGGCGACCGTCTTGCCGACTTCGGGCAGCTCCACGAAGACCACATCGCCGAGCTGCTCGGCGGCGTAGGCGGTGATGCCCATGACGCCCTCTTCGCCCTCAACGCGGATCCATTCATGGTCTTTGGTAAAACGGGTGCTCATCAGACGTCTCCTCCAGAGCGGTAATGCGCGGGATCAACCGCGATAAAAACGATGCGGCGCGAAGGGCGTCTTCACCACTTCGGCCGGGCGCGCCTTGCCGCGCACCATCAAGTCAACCTGCGTGCCGGGCGTCGCCAGATCGGTGCGCACATAGCCCATGGCGATGGGCGCGCCCACGGTCGGGCCAAAGCCGCCCGAAGTGACCACGCCAACCACCTCGCCATTCACGGCGATTTCCGTGCCCTCGCGCGCCGGAGCGCGGTCTTTCAGGGCGATGCCGACGCGCTTCTTGGCGGGCTTGTCGGCGATGTCCTTGAGGATGCGCGCAGCGCCCGGGAAGTCGGCGCGCTCACGGCGGGATTTGGCCACCGCCCAGGTCAGGGCCGCCTCGATCGGGCTGGTCGCCTCGTCCATGTCATGGCCATAAAGGCACAGCCCCGCTTCCAGACGCAGGGAGTCCCGCGCGCCCAGACCGATGGGTTTCACGCGCGCATCAGAGAGAAGCTTGCGGGCGAAATCGCTGGCGTGCTCGTTGGCGACCGAGATTTCAAATCCGTCCTCGCCGGTATAGCCCGAGCGGGAGATCATCAGGCGCAGGCCGTCCACTTCGAACCAGCCCGCCTGCATGAAGACCATCTTGGCCGCGTCCGGGCAGATATCCGCCATCACCGCGCCGGCTTGAGGCCCCTGCAGCGCCAGCAGCGCGCGGCCATCAAGCTCAACGAGTTCGGCGACGCCCTTGGTCGCTTCGATGATGTAATCAAAGTCGGACCGCTTGCAGGCGGCGTTCACCACCAGGAACAGGCCCTCATCATCCGGACGGGAGACCATCAGGTCATCCTTGATCCCGCCTTCGGAATTCAGAAGCAGGGTGTATTTCTGCTCGCCGGACTGCAGCGCGGCGAGATCCGCCGTGATCAGCTTTTCCAGCGCGCTCTCATCGCCGATCAGACGCGCCTGCCCCATATGGGACACGTCGAACAGGCCCGCCGCCTCGCGGGTGTGATTATGTTCGCCCATGACGCCGTCATACTGGACAGGCATTTCATAGCCGGCGAACGGGACCATCTTGGCCCCCAGCTCGACATGGAGATCATAAAGCGGCGTGCGGTTGAGCGTTTCGGTCATGTCTGGCCTCAGCATGCGGGTTTGCGAGCGTCGCGCGGCTCATGCCGGCTCCGATTCGCCCCCGCTGTCTTGAAGACCTGAGAGATTCCCGCGCGGCGCCAGCCAGGGAGAGGCGCGCCCGCATTGCTCCTTCGGTGGGGCGCTGAGTGTTCAGCGCCCGCTTTCCAGCGTTAGGTCTTAGGCTTGCGGTCCGTTAGCCTGAGCGTTTCCGGGGCGGTTGCGCCTTCGGCGCCGGCGTCTTCGGCCGGTCTCTCCCGCAAGTGACCTGTATCTAGGCCCGCTGCAGCGCGCCTCACGGCGGGTCAGCAGCGACGCGCAAACCTAGCGTTTGCGCGGTATGAGTCAATCGCGATTGGGCGCTGCAGCATAGGCGTGACAGCCCCTGATCCCGCCCGTCAGACCCGTTGGTCCGGCGCCCCTCTGCATCCCTATCGCGTCACGGGCGGAGTCAGCTGGATGCAGGCTTGCAAGGCGGTCTGAAGGGACTGGGGAATGGCCAGCTGCTCGTCCTCAGGCAGGGCCTCGAATTCCGTCATGACCATATCACGCACGGCTTCCCAGTCCTGGATCTCACCGCGTCCCTCGATGCTGGCTTGCGAGCCCAGGGCCATCATGCGAAAGCCATCCGCGCTGACCGTTTCGCGCAGATCATCGGAAAAACACTGGCAGAAGCTTTCAAAGTCAGCCGGGGTTTGCGACGGATTGCGATCCGTTTGCTGGATGCGACAAGCCTGTTGCAGCCAGACGCCATACTGGCGCTCATCGGCTTCGTATGGTCGATCATCAGACAGCGCCAACCCCAGCGCCAATGCGATCAGCATGCCTGCCTCCCTCAGTTATGGGTTGCAGGCCCCAGCGTCACGCATTGCTGCAAGCTGGATTGAAGCCGTCCGGGAATTTCACTCTGCTCCTGCTGGGACAAGGCCGAATATTCCGCATAGGCGGTATCACGCGCCGCTTCCCAGTCAGAGATGTCCGCCCGGTCCTGGGCATGACCCTGCAGGCTCAGCGCCATGACGCGAAACGCCTCATCGGATGAGGTTTCATTGAGTCTGTCGGCGACACAGGCGCAAAACGCCTCGAATTCCGCCGGTTCATGGCCGTCGCGGCGATCCGCCTGCTGCAGGCGACAGCCCTGTTGCAGCCAGGCTGAGTATTGCTGTTCGTCCGCTTCAAAAGGCCGGTCATCAACCAGCGCCAGAGCCAGAACCATGGTCATAAACATAGGCGTCTCCCCGTCATGGAGACACTCTAGACCAGACGCCCGTCCCCGCCCTCCCCTGAACAGGGGGGCGAGGAGCAAACCCGGGCCTACATCCGTTCCGGCACGTCGATCCCGATCAGGCCCAGCACGATTTCAAGCTGGGTGAGCGTGGTCTGCGCCAGACGCAGGCGGGAGGCGCGGATGGCCTCGTCCTTTTCCGGCAGAATCGGGCACGCGGCGTAAAAGCCGGAAAAGGCCTGCGCCAGACCATAGGCATGCTCGCACAGCACATTCGGCGCGCGATCGCGTTCGGCCCGGCTCAGCGCGCCCTCAAAGGCGTCGAGACGGCGGATCAGCGCTTCTTCGGCCTTGTCCGAAATCGTCACGGCGCCTGGCGCGACGCCCTGATCGCCCGCTTTCTTCAGCAGCGATTTGATGCGCACGGCCTGGTATTGCAGATACGGACCGGTCTTGCCCTCGAAGCTGACAAAGCGATCAAGATCAAAGATATAGTTGGTGGTCCGCACATTCTGCAGGTCGGAGAACTTGATCGCGGCGTTCGCCACGGCGCGCGCCACGGTCTCGAACTCGTCCGACGTCAGCTCAGCGCCAAGGCCGGCCTCGTTCAGACGCGCCCGCGCCCGGTCCCGCGCCTCATTGATGAGATCCGCCAGACGGAAGGTGCCGCCCGCCCGAGTGCGCAGACGCTTGCCGTCAGTCCCGTTCACGGTGCCGAACTTCACATGCTCCAGCGCGCCTTCCTCAGCGAGGCCCGCCTTGTAGGCGGCGCGGAAAACCTGCTCAAAGTGATCGGACTGCCCGAGATCCACCACATAAAGGGTCAGCTCGGGATCCTGCTCGCGCTTGCGGTCGAGAATGGTCGCAAGGTCGGTGGTGGCGTACAGCGCCGAGCCCTGGCTCGAGACCAGGATCAGCGGCGCCAGCTCCTTCTTGTCGTCCTCACGGGCGACGCGAACGATCCAGGCGCCGTCGCTTTCCTCTGCGACGCCGCGATCCTTGAAGTCCCGGACCAGTTCGGGGATCAGGTCATTGACGTCGCTCTCGCCCTTCCACAGGTCGAAATGCACGCCCAGCGCGCCGAAATCCTCTTTCAGCGCCGCGATCGACACATTGATGAAATGGCGCAGCAGCGCCCGATAGCCCGCGCGCCCGGCCTGCAGCTCCGCCGTCGCCTTGCGCGAGCGGGCATTGCGCTCGGGGTCTTCCTTCGCCTTGGCGGACGCTTGCGGGTAGAGCCGCGCCAGATCCTCGATCGTGACCGGCGGCTCATCGGGATACGGGCCGGTGAAATCGGCGTCATAATAGACGAGGTCGGGCTTTTCATCTTCCAGCTCGGTGACGAGATGGCCCATCTGAAGGCCCCAATCCCCGAGGTGGATGTCAGAGGTGACGTCATGGCCGCGGAAGCGCATCAGGCGCTGCAGGCTGTCGCCGATCACGGATGAGCGCAAATGGCCCACATGCATGGGCTTGGCGACATTCGGCCCGCCGAAATCGATGATCAGGCGCTTGGGAGCGGTGCTCTTGCGACCGCCAGCGCGGTCGTCTTCAGACAGGCCGTTGGCGCGGATCGCATAGACATTGCCTGCCGGGGTGATGTTCAGGAATCCCGGCCCGGCGATCTCCACCTCAAGATGGGGGTGCAGTTCGGCAAGCCTGGCCTTCACGTCCTCGGCGACCGCGCGCGGAGCCTTCTTGGCCTGCTTGGCCGCCGCCATGGCGCCATTGCACTGATAGGGGGCGAGATCCGGACGGTCGGATTCAAAGACCGTCCCGAGATCCGCGGACAGGCCCACGGCCTCGAAGGCAGCGCCAACGGCGCTGCTGAGCTGTTCAACAATCGAAGTCATCTTGTCTCGGCGTTCTAATCGTCTTGCCCGGCCCGGACGCGGAAGCGCAGACCGCTGCGATTGAATTCAAGCTGCTCATCGGTCAGCTCGAACCCGACAATGATTTCATAGTTCGCGCCGGACGTGGTCGGCGACACGCGCGGCAGCGAGATGGAGTTGAACTCCTCGATCACTTCCACGCGGTCCTCACCCGGCTCGAAGGTGACGGTGATCGGAAAGACCTGGCGGTCAACCACCGCACGGTCTGTCCGGGTCACAGCCACGAACATGTCATAGGTTTTTGTATCGCTCTGCGCGGCCGGCCCGCGGCCAAAGGCCAGGCGCACCGCCATTTCCATGTGGATCGGGTCCGCATTCCGGCCCGAATAGCGGCAGGTGCTCGCGACATTGAGAATTTCGCCGGTGAACCCCACATTCTCGTAGACCGCGTTGTCGCCGCTGATCTCCACGAGACGGTGCGCGTCATAGAGCGCCAGGGCGTTCGGACACGGTCCCGGATTCGGATTGGCGTCCCCGAGCGTGTTCCGCACGCTGGAACAGCCAGACAGGACCAGTGCGGCGGCGAACAAGCTCAGTACGGACAGGCGCATGAAAAACCTCAAGGCATTCGGATGGCGAACCATCGCGGAGGACGGCATGCCCCCCTTCGCGGGGCGCACGGGGTCTGCTAGAGCAGTCTGTACGACGCGCGCGCGGACAGGGCAACGCCCCGCCGCCTTTCCCGGCAGAGGAAATCCATGACCGACAAACCCGTTCTGACCGTTCAGCTGGCCTCTCCCCGCGGTTTCTGCGCCGGCGTGGACCGTGCGATCCAGATCGTGGAAAAGGCGCTCGAGCGGTATGGCGCGCCGGTCTATGTGCGTCACGAGATCGTCCACAACAAGCATGTCGTGAACCGGCTCGAGGCCATGGGCGCGGTGTTCGTCAAGGAGCTCGACGAGTGTCCGGACGACCGCCCGGTGGTGTTTTCCGCCCATGGCGTGCCCCAGCGCGTGCCGGCCGAGGCCGCGCGTCGCAACATGCTCTATGTGGACGCCACCTGCCCGCTTGTGAGCAAGGTGCATGTGGAAGCCCAGCGTCACCACAAGGCGGGCCAGGAAATCCTCCTGATCGGCCATGCCGGCCATCCTGAAGTGATCGGCACCATGGGCCAGCTGCCGGACGGGGTGATGCATCTCATCGAGACGGTGGAGGACGCCGAGACCTTCGTGCCCAAGGATCCGTCCAATGTCGCCTTTGTCACCCAGACAACCCTGTCGGTGGATGACACCGCGGACATTGTCGCGGCCCTGCAGAAGCGCTTCCCGGACATTGCCGCCCCGCACAAGGAAGACATCTGCTACGCCACCACCAACCGCCAGGCGGCGGTGAAGGCCATTGGCGAAGGCGCGGATCTGGTCCTCGTGGTGGGCGCGCCCAACTCCTCCAATTCGGTTCGGCTGGTGGAAGTGGCCGAGCGCGCCGGCGCCAAGACCGCGCGCCTGGTGCAGAAGGCCGAGGAGATCGACTGGAGCTGGCTTGAGGGCGTGAAGCGCATCGGCATCTCCGCGGGCGCCAGCGCGCCCGAGGAACTGGTGGAGGGCCTCCTCTCCGCCCTCGCCCGCCGCTACACCCTTCATATCCGGGAAATTCGGGTGGCCGAGGAAAACGTGGTGTTCAAACTTCCCCGGGAAGTCGCGTAAGCTCTCCCCAGGGAGACGCTGATGACCCAGAACAAGACCCGGCCCACGCCCGAAGCCGTCACGGACTATCTTCAGACAGTCGAGCCTGCCGCCCGCCGCGAGGACGCTCTGGCGCTGGACGCCCTGTTCCGTCGCATAACCGGCTGGTCGCCCGTGATGTGGGGGCCGAGCATGATCGGCTATGGCGCATATCACTATCGCTATGAGAGCGGTCGCGAGGGCGATTTCCTCGCCACCGGATTTGCGCCCCGCAAGACCAGCCTGTCGATCTACATCATGCCCGGCTATGCCGATTACGGCCCGATCCTTGAGCGATTGGGCAAGCACAAGACGGGCAAGAGCTGTCTTTACGTGACCCGGCTGTCAGAGATCGATCTGGACGTTCTGGCCGAACTCATCCAAGCCGGGCTTGACGATCTGGGCCGCAAATGGCCGGTCCGCCCCAGCTAGACTTCAGAGAGTGCGTTTTGGCCGAGAACACCATTGTGATCCACACCGACGGCGCCTGTTCGGGCAATCCGGGGCCCGGAGGCTGGGGCGCGATCCTGCACTGGAAGGGGCATGAGAAGGAGCTCTCGGGCGCCGAGGCCGAGACCACCAATAACCGCATGGAGCTGACGGCGGCCATCGCGGCGCTCGAGGCGCTCAAGCGTCGCTCGAAAGTGCGCCTGGTCACCGACAGCACCTATGTGCGCGACGGCGTGACCAAATGGATCCATGGCTGGAAGCGCAATGGCTGGAAGACGGCCGCGAAAAAGCCGGTCAAGAATGACGATCTGTGGAAGCGGCTCGACGCCATCGCGTCAAAGCATGACGTGACCTGGGAATGGGTGAAGGGCCATGCCGGCCATCCCGAGAACGAACGCGCCGACCAGCTGGCCCGCGACGCCATCGCCACGCTCTCAAAAGGCTGAAACCCCGGCCCGGCCTGACGCCGCACCGGGGCCTCTAACAGTAAAAGCCTACAGCGCCTTGAGCATGTGCTCGGCGGAGGACACTTCGAAATTGCCCGGCTCGTCGACGAAGACGTGCTCGACCTTTTTGTCGTTGACCACCAGCGCATAGCGCTGGGAGCGCTTGCCCATGCCGAAGGCGGAGCCGTCCATCTCAAGGCCGAGGGCGGATGCAAAGTCACCATTGCCGTCCGCCAGCATCAGCACGTCATCGCCCGCGCCCTGATCCTTGCCCCAGGCGCCCATGACGAACACGTCATTGACCGAGGTGCAGGCGATCCGGTCCACGCCCTTGGCCTGCAGCTCGGCGGCCTTCTCGATGAAGCCCGGCAGGTGCTTGGCCGAACAGGTCGGGGTGTAGGCGCCCGGCACGGCGAACAGGGCCACGCGCTTGCCGCCGAACACGTCATCCGTGCTCATCGGCTGCGGGCCGTCGGCGGTCATGGTCATGAAGGTGACGTCGGGCAGCGTATCGCCGGCTTTGATGGTCATGAGGGGCTCCTGAAGCGGACTGAAAAGGATGGCACTGACTTAAGACGCGCCCTGCCCCGCGACAAGACGCCAGGGAGCCGCGAAGGACTGGACAATCTGAACGCTTGGGGAAAAGCTGTTCCCATGACGTCCGCACTCCCCCATACCCAGACCGGCTATCTGGGCGGCAAGCTGCTGATCGCCAGTCCGCTGATCGGCGACACCCGCTTTGACCGCACCGTCATCTATATGTGCGCGCATGACGCGGAGACCGCCATGGGGATCATCCTGAACCGCCCGCTGACCGGTTTGCGCCTGCCCGATCTTCTCGAACAGCTGGATGTCAGCGGCGGCGCGCAGGCGCAGGATGCGCCCGTTCTGGAAGGCGGCCCGGTGGACCGGGACCGTGGGTTCGTCCTTCACACGCTCGATGTGGATTGCGGCCCTGCGACCGAACATGTCGGCCATGATCTGGGCCTGACCGCCACCCAGGAGATCCTGATGGCGCTGGCGTCCGAGGACGCGCCGTCCCGCGCCCTGATGGCGTTGGGATATGCCGGCTGGGGTGCGGGACAACTCGAGGACGAGATCAGTCTCAACGCCTGGCTGGTCGCGGATGCGGACCATGACCTGATCTTTGACGACCAGCCCGAAGAGAAATGGGCCCGGGCGCTCAACAAGCTGGGCGTAACGCCGGAATTCCTGACCGCGGCCAGCGGCAATGCCTGAAAAACTGGTGCATGAGCCATATTCACAATTGACTTGCACCGGGAACTCGCTTGAATGGGGAAAAGTCCTTCAAGCGCATTGCCGGAAATACCATGGCTGTCCGATCAAAACGCAAGTCACAAGCGTGGCTGGTTCGCATCCGTGATTGCTCGGCCAAGGCGTTCGTCCTTGGGGTGCTGGGACTGGCCGTGATCCTGTTTCCGCTGGCGCTGACCTCGGGCTCGGTCTGGGCCCTGTGGTATTTCTAGGCGGACTCGCCGCCCCTATCCACGCTCTTGCATCTGCGCCGCCCCGAACCGGCTCGCCATGCCTTGCGTGACGGCGCGCGCGGCGTCCTGGGGGGAGAGTGCAGGCGCAAAGTGATACCCCTGCCCGTAATCGCACCCCAATTCGAGACACAGGGTTTGTGCGGCCTCGCTCTCCACGCCCTCGGCCACCACGCTCATGCCGTAACTTTCGGCGATCCTGACAACCGAAGAGATGATGGACCGGGCTGAGCCGTCGGTGAGCGCGGCGCGGATGAAATACTGGTCGAGCTTGACGACATCGAAGGCGAACCGGTCAAGCCGGGCCAGCGAGGAATAGCCCGTCCCGAAATCATCCAGCACGATGGGCACGCCCTGATCGCGGACGGCGTTCAGGGTGCGCTCGGCGGCCTCCGGGTCAACCATCACGTCGGTTTCGTTGACTTCCAGCTTGAACGCGCCGCGCGGCAGACCGCTGGCCTGCACCGCCTACAGGAGCCGGTCGGCGAAATCCGGAGCGCTGACCTCGGTCGCTGTGGCGTTGGCGGTCACGAACAAGTCCAGAGGCCCGTTCCGCGCCGCCAGCCAGGCGGAAAGATCCTGAACCGCCATGGACCGCACGCTCTCCCCCACCGCCTCGACATAGCCATGAGCCTGGGCAAGAGGCATGAATTCATCCGCGCCCAGTACGCCCACGCCCGGACGATCCCAGCGGGCCAGGGCTTCAAATCCGGCGAGCCTCTTCGTCTTCAGATCGACGACCGGCTGATAATAGGCGCACACATCGCCCGATTTCAGCGAGTCCGCGAGCGCGGTTTCAAGATCCATGTCCGCGCGGCCGCCCGCCGAGCCGCCCGCCGGCAGCATCAGCCCGCGCCAGTGCAGGCCATCGCCCTGACCGATGAGCCGCACATAGCGCACTTCATGATCATCGCCCAGGAGCCGCAGACGCACGTCACAAGGGCCGGCGCGCTGCAGCAGGTCCAGTCGGGGCTGATCCGCCGGCGCCAGGCGTTCACGCAGATGTCTGACATCGCCTGCAGCGCCGAGCGCGCCCAGACCAAGGGCGGTCACCTCGCCCCCCAGGGTCAGATCATGATCGAGGAAATTGATCTCCACCGCCAGCGCCCCCGCCGCCGATACGGCGTCCCTGTAGGGTCGCAAGGCGGTGGGATCGGTCATCGGATCGTTCTTCAGGATGGCGAATTTGAGGTGATCCCGCCACTCGCCATGAATCTTGAGATAGGACCGCGCGACGCCTTCCGGTGTGAAGCCCACAGACAGCAACAGCCTGCGCGAGGCGTCATTATCAAGCCGCGTGGCGGCCTCGATCCGGTGCAGGCGCAGACTGCTGAAGGCATGCCCCAGCACGCGGCGCACGGCGGCGCGCGCATAGCCCTTGCGCAGATAGGGCGAGCCGATCCAGTAGCCGATATCAGCCGCCTGCAGCACGCCGCGGCGCACATTGTTGAGATTGCAGGCGCCCAGCAGTACGTCATCGGAGGCGCGGAAGATGAAGAAGGGATAGCCCGTCCCGTTCTCCACATCGCTCTGATACCGGCGCATGCGACGCTTGTAGGCGGATTTGGTCAGCTCGTCCTCGGCCCAGCTCGGCTCGAACGGCTCGGTATGCGCACGGCTGGCCGAGCGCAGCTTGGCCCAGGCTTCGTAATCATCAAGCTGGGGATGGCGCAGACGCAGCCCTTCGGACCACAGCACCGTCTCCTGCATGTCTTCGCGCCAGAGCGCCATGGGGTCGTCCTTCGCCGTCGCTTGCCTAGCCCCGCCATGTCAGGCGGCCGAACTGTATATGATACGCGAAGTAAACAGCCAGCAAAGCCAGCATCATCGCAAACCAGGTGATGGCGTAGGCCAGATGGCGCTCCGGCGGCGTCTGGGTGAGATAGGCGGGCGGGGCGCCATCGCTCAACGCCAGCCAGTACTGGTCGTTCAGACGATCCGCCTCAACGTTCAGAACCCCAGCAAAGGCTTGGGCGTCAAACGCGTAAAACTCGTTGGCGTCCGCATTGGCGGGCGGCGTGAACGGCCCCTGCCCCAGAGGCGTTTCAAACCGCAATTGCGTGAAGGCATCAGTCTCGGTCAGGGCGCCGTCATCGGCGCGCGTCGCCGTCTCAAGCCCCTCAAACCCGGTTTCCATCAGCACCAGTTGCGCGCCGTCGCACGCCCGGACCGGCCTGAACAACCGCCAGCCCGGCGCGCCCTGGGCGTTCCGCCCGGACACCCGCACCGTATCCGCTTCAGGGTCCGCCGCTGGCGGCACGACCCGGCGTCCGATTTCCGCGCGGCCCGCACACAGGCCCTGGTCCAGAGAGATCGGCTCTGCCTCGGCCGTGGCCGCATAATCGGCCAGAAGCTCGATCTTCCAGGCGCGGCGGTCCAGCTGCCAGCTGCCCAGCCAGATGAGCAGCGCCAGTGCGGGCAGCATCACAATCGTCAGAACAGGAAGCGGGCGAAAACTCGCCATCAGATCAGGCCGCGTCAGTATCGCTTGAAGAAGCCGCGCCGGGGCGGTCATCCTGCTCGCCGCCTTCCGGAGCGAGGTCGAGCTGCGCCTCATGGGCGTTGTGCTTCCACTGCAGGGCGAAGAGGGTCGCCTTGAAAGGCGGTAGGATCAGCAGGGTCAGCACAGTCGACAGCGGCAGCCAGAGCAGCATGTGCAGCCAGACCGGCGGGGAAACCGCCAGTTCCAGCGCCAGCGCTGCGGGCACCACGATGAAACCCACAATGGACATCACGAAGACGGCGGGGCCGTCGCCGGAATCCTCGCTGGAGAAATCAAGGCCGCAGACGCCGCAGGCGTCCGCGACCTTGAGATACTTGCGAAACAGAGCGCCTTTTCCGCAGCGCGGGCACCGCCCGAGAAGGCCGGCGAGAAAAGGGCTCGTTTCAGTCATTAGTGGCCGACCCCGTGCGCAGTGCCCAGACCCGCATTGCCCACATAGACAAAGACGTACAGGAACAGCCAGACCACGTCCACGAAGTGCCAGTACCAGGCGGCGGCCTCGAAGCCGAAATGCTTTTCCTTGGTCCAGTGACCCATCATCAGACGGATCAGGCAGACCGCCAGGAAGATGGTGCCGATGATGACATGGGCGCCATGGAAGCCGGTGGCCATGTAGAAGGTCGCGCCATAGAGGCTGCCCGAAATGCCGAAGGCAGCGTGGGAGTACTCATAGGCCTGCAGCGCGGTGAAGCTCACGCCCAGCAGCACGGTCAGGAGCGTGCCCAGTTTCGCGCCCTTGCGGTCGCCATGCTGCAGCGCGTGGTGCGCCCAGGTCACGGTCGTGCCCGACAGCAGCAGGATCAGGGTGTTGATCAGCGGCAGATGGAAGGGGTCAAAGGTCTGGATGCCCGGAACCCCGTTCGCCCAGCCCGAATAGTCGATGCCCAGAACGTCGCCGGTCCAGCCCGCGCCCGCACGATCGCCATGGAACAGCGCCATGTCGAAGAACATCCAGAACCAGGCGGCGAAGAACATCACCTCGGAGACGATGAACAGCAGCATGCCATAGCGCAGACCCAGATCCACGACCGGGGTGTGGTCGCCCTTCTGGCCTTCCTTGATGACATCGCCCCACCAGCCGAACATCACATAGATGATGATGGCGAAGCCGAGCAGCAGCAGGATCGGGGATCCTTGCTGCAGGAAGAAGTAGAAGATGGACTCTTCGTTGGTCGACAGGCCCTTCATGAAGACGACCGCGCCAAACGTCAGCACGAACGCGCCGAGCGAGGCGACGAACGGCCACGGGCTGGGGTCGACGAGGTGATAGTCGTGTTTAACGGCTGCGCCGGCCATGATGCTCTCCCGCCAGTATTCCCGGTCAAATAACGAGCGACTCTATAACTTCGCCCGTCCCGGTATTCAATTAATCACGCGCGTTAGCGCTACTGGGCGTCAGCATCCGATCCGGATGCCTCCGCAGTTTCATAGACCCGCTCATCACCGCTTTCCCAGAAGGTGTAGGAAAGGGTGACGGTGCGGATATCGTCCAGCCGGTCGTCTTCGTCCATAAGGGGATCTACGAAGAAGATCACCGGCATGTCCATGGATTGCCCCGGATCGAGGGTCTGCTCGGTAAAGCAGAAGCATTCCAGCTTGGAGAAATACGGCCCCATCTTGAACGGGGTCACATTATAGCTGGCGATGCCCGTCACGGGGCGGTCAGAAGTGTTGGTCGCGCGGTAGAAGGCCAGCGCCGTCTCGCCCACACGCACCTGCATTTCGGTCTGCAGCGGCTCGAACTCCCAAGGGAAGCCGCGCGAGCGCGAGGCGTCGAAACGCACCGTCACTTCGCGATCAAGCACCTGACCCGGATCGTACTGCACGAGCTGCGTCGTGCCGCCGTAGCCCGTCACCTTGCAGAACAGGTTGTAAAGCGGCACCGAGGCGTACGCCATGCCGACCATCCCCACGATCACGACGCCGCAAATCGCAAAGATCCGGGTATTCTTGTCGAGACGGGAGAACATGATCGATCAGGCTCCTGCGTTATAATTGCTGGCGAGACGGACCATCGTGGTCACGAAGATCAGTCCCACGAACACGAACAGGCCCAGCGCGATGGCGCGGTTGCGACGCTTGCGCGCGGCCTTCTGCTCTTCGGTCAGAACCACGAACTCGGCTTCGCCCTCGGGCGCAGCGTCCGGGTTTTCGGGCCGGTTGAGATCCTCACTCATGCGCCGCCTCCCAGAAAGGCCATGACCGGTGTGTAGGCGCCCGCGCCATGCTCGACGAGCAGGTCTGCGAACAGCAAGGTCAGATGGGCGATGGAATAGGCGAACAGGTCTCGCGCCGCCTTGTCGCCGGCGCGCACGGCGTAAAGCTCGTCCTCGGCCGCATTGGCGTCGCCGGCGCGCGAGGCGAAGACCCGGATGGCCAGCAGCGCGAACAGCGCGCCGCCCAGCACCACGGCGCCCGCATACACCCAGCCGCCGAGACCGGTCACGATCGGACCGGCGGTCGCGGCGAGATACAGCGCGGTGTAGATCAGGATTTGCAGACGGGTGGATTTCGCGCCCTTGGCGACCGGCATCATCGGCACCCCGGCGGCGGAATAATCGCCCGACTTGTAGAGCGCCAGCGCCCAGGAATGGGGCGGCGTCCACAGGAAGATGATCGCGAACAGCAACACCGAATTCAGGCTGATATCGCCGGTGGCGGCGGCCCAGCCGATCATCGGCGGGAAAGCGCCCGCCGCGCCGCCAATGACGATATTTTGCGGCGTCGAGCGCTTCAGCCACATGGTGTAGATCACCGTGTAGAAGAAGATGGAGAAGGCCAGAAGGCCGGCGGCGACATAGTTGGTGGCGAGCGCCATCAACAGCACCGAGGCCAGCGCCATCACGCCGGAGAAGACATAGGCTTCATTGGCGGGCACGCGCCCGGTCGGCACCGGGCGACGGCGGGTGCGCTTCATGATGGCGTCGATATCGGCGTCATAGGCCATGTTGAACGCGCCGGCCGCGCCAGCGCCCACGGCGATGCACAGCATGGCGATGGCGGCGGTCAGGAAGTTCACGGCGACAGGCGCCGCAGCGAAACCGGCGAGCCCGGTGAACACCACCAGGGTCATGACGCGCGGCTTCATCAGCGAGACATAGTCCCGCCAGGACGCCAGCGACGCGGCGTCCGAAGGATCGCGGGGCGGCGCTGCGTCAGCAGCGCCGCCCTTGCGAAGATCGGCGGAAAGGTCGGTCACGGTTTGCGTTTCCGGTTCCGTCTGTTGGCTCAACGGCACGCTACTTGATGCGCGGCAGTTCGTTGAACTGGTGGAAGGGCGGCGGAGAGGACAGGGTCCATTCCAGCGTGGTCGCGCCTTCGCCCCACGGGTTCGCTTCGGCCGGGCGGCGGCGCAGGATCGACTCGATCAGCACCAGGAAGAACACCGCCATGCCGATCAGCATCACGACATAGCCCATGGAGGAGACGTGGTTCCACAGCGCGAAGCCGTCCGCGTAATCCACATACCGGCGCGGCATGCCCTGGAGGCCCAGGAAGTGCTGCGGGAAGAAGATCAGGTTGGCGCCCACGAAGAAGAAGAAGAACTGGATGTTCGCCAGCGTCTCGTTGAACTTGATGCCGAAGATCTTCTCATACCAGTAGTAGAAACCGGCGAAGATGGAGAACACCGCGCCCAGCGACAGCACGTAGTGGAAGTGCGCCACCACGTAATAGGTGTCGTGCAGGGCCTGGTCGACGCCGGCGTTGGACAGCATAACGCCCGTCACGCCGCCGATGGTGAACAGGAAGATGAAGCCGATCGCCCAGATCATCGGGGTGCGGAACTGGATGGAGCCGCCCCACATGGTGGCGATCCACGAGAAGATCTTGATGCCGGTCGGCACCGCAATGATCATCGTGGCGGCCACGAAATAGGCTTTCAGGTTCACGTTCAGGCCCACGGTGTACATGTGGTGCGCCCACACGATGAAGCCGATGAAGCCGATGGCGACCATGGCGTAGGCCATGCCCAGATAGCCAAAGACCGGCTTGCGCGAGAAGGTGGACACGATGTGGGAGATCATGCCGAAGCCGGGCAGGATCAGGATGTACACTTCAGGGTGACCGAAGAACCAGAACAGGTGCTGGTACATGATCGGGTCGCCGCCGCCGGCGGGATCGAAGAAGGTCGTGCCGAAGTTGCGGTCGGTCAGCAGCATGGTCAGGGCGCCGGCCAGAACCGGAACCGAGAGCAGCAGCAGGAAGGCGGTCACCAGCACGGACCAGGCGAACAGCGGCATCTTGTGCAGGGTCATGCCCGGCGCGCGCATGTTGAAGATCGTGGTGATGAAGTTGATCGAACCGAGCAGTGAGCTGACGCCGGCGATATGCAGCGAGAAGATCACCATGTCGAAGGCCGGGCCGTTATGCCCTGACGTTGACAAGGGCGGGTACATCACCCAGCCGCCGCCAAAGCCATTGTCCCCGCCTGCGCCCGGAACGAACATCGATGCGAACAGCATGATGAAGGAGAAGGGCAGCAGCCAGAAGGAGATATTGTTCATCCGCGGGAAGGCCATGTCCGGCGCGCCGATCATCAGCGGCACGAACCAGTTGCCGAAGCCGCCGATCATGGCGGGCATGACCATGAAGAAGATCATGATCAGGCCGTGCATGGTCGTGATGACGTTGTAGTTATGCTCGTTGCCCCAGAAGCCGTTGTTGAAGACCTGGAGACCCGGCTCTGCGAGCTCCCAACGGATGAGGCCGGACATGGCGCCGCCAATCACCCCCGCGAAGATCGCGAAGATGAGGTACATCGTGCCGATGTCCTTGTGGTTGGTGGAATACACCCAGCGCTTCCAGTCCCAGATGCTGGGGGTGTGATCGTCGTGATGCGCAGCAGCGTCTGACATCTGATCTCTCCTTACTGGACGGAAGCGAGGCGGGCGCCGCCACGCACGTCGTCGTAATAGGCGGCCAGGACTTCCGGCGCCGTGTAGGGGTCGTTGTTGGCCGCTTCGACCCATGCGGTGAAGACCTCTTCAGGCACCACATGAACCTCGATCGGCATGAAGGCATGGCGCAGGCCGCACAGCTCCGAGCACTGGCCGTAATAGATGCCCGGCTCGTTCACTTCGAACCAGGTCTCGTTCAGGCGGCCGGGAATGGCGTCCATCTTGATGCCGAAGGCCGGCATCGCCCAGTTGTGGATCACGTCCGAGGCCGTCACTTCCACGCGCACGGTGGCGCCGGTGGGCACCACGACCGGCAGGTCGGTCGACAGGTTGCGCAGCGCCGCATACGGGTGCGCCGCCACGTCTTCGTCCGGCAGCATGTTGGCGACGTATTCGAAATCGCCATGGTCAGGATAGGTGTATGTCCAGTTCCACTGGTTGCCCGTGGCCTTGATGGTGAAATCCGCCTCGGGGATCACGTCCTGCAGATACAGCAGCTTGAAGGACGGCACAGCGATCACCACCAGGATCAGGATCGGGATGCCCGTCCAGATCACTTCAACCAGCGTGTTGTGGCTGAATTTCTTGGCTTCGGGGTTCCGCTTGCTGTTGTAGCGGACCATCACCCACAGCAGCAGGCCAAGCACGACGAGCGAGATCGCCGTGATGATCCACAGCACCATGGCGTGGAAGACTTCGATGTTTTCCTTCACCGGGGTGACAGCTTCCTGCAGCCCCAGATGACCGTCGACCGGCGCGCCGATCACGGTGGCCGAAGCGCTGGCTGTCATTACACATAGGGCGGCGAGGGCGCCCAGTATGGCCGAGAATCGCATAATTCCCCCAAGTCCTGGTTCTATCGTCCAATTGGCGACGCTTGATGAGAGGTGCGGTCAAACGTCACTTGCGGCGACTCGTCGCCACCTCCGAGTTCGGCACGATATAGACTGCAATGGCGTGCTAGCCAATCGAGCTTGAGCGCCTTTTTGTCGCACTTGGCCGTCTTTTTCCACCTCCTTGTGCGCACGAAAGTCTGGCCGCGTGATTTAGGCTTTGCTAACCTTCCAGAACACTATGAACTCTGAGGGGGCCAGATTCATGTCGACACACAGCTTCAACTCGCGATCCAACCGTCCTGTGATGCAGGCGCTGACCGGCGGCTTTTGCGGCCTGGCCATGGCGGCCTTGCTGGCGCTGGCGGTCTCTTTCGCCTTTTCCGGTCGCGCCCTGGGTCAAGAGAACGACCCGCGGTACGAATGCGAGGCGGGCGCGCGCGACACCGGCGCCACCGGTCGCGCCCTGGGCGCCTGCGATCTGCTTCTGCGTGATGCATCGGTCACCGGCGAGACCCGCGCCCGCGTCCTGACCAACCGCGCTGTCATGCTGCTGGCTCGCGGTCAGAACATCCAGGCGCGCTCTGATCTTGAAGAAGCCGTCGAGCTCTCGCCGGAGCAGGCGGAAGCCTGGCTGAACCTCTCCGCCGCGCAGATCGCCACGGGCTCGGCCCAGGCTGCGATCGACACCGCCCGTCAGGCCCGCGAGCTGGGCGCCAGCCCCGCCCTCGCCGCCTTCAACACCGCCATTGCGCTGGAGACTCTGGGCCGTTTCGAGGACGCCTACGCTGCTTATTCCGAAGCCGCCCAGCAAGATCCCGAGAACGTCACGCTCGCCGCTCAGCCGGCCCGGTTCATCTGGCACCAGGGCTGATCGGAGGGGCGGGTCTGCCCGCAAGCCTCGCACTGCGCTGCCGCACGGTCTATGTATGAGGCCTACCGCCACGTGCAGGAGCCGTCATGACCACTGATCCGTTCACCGCCTTTGAATTTGACGCCGATGATGCGGGCCGCGTGCTCGACGAGGCGCTGGTCGGAGCGGATGACGGCGAGCTGTTTCTGGAAACCTCGGCGTCAGAGAGCCTCGCCTTCGACGATGGCCGGCTGAAGGTCGCCAATTTCGACGCCGAGCGCGGCTTTGGTCTGCGGGGCGTGTTCGGCGAGGCGTCCGGCTTCGCCCATTCCTCGGACCCTACCCTCGCTGCGCTCAAGAGCGCCGGTGAAACCGCCAGCGCCGCCCGTCAGGGCCGCGATGCGGTGATGGCGCCCTCCCCGGCCCGCGCCAATCAGACCCTTTACAAGGATGTGGACGTCATCGCCCAGCCGGGTTTCGAGGCGAAATCCACCCTGCTCGCCGAGATCGACGCCTATCTGCGCGCCAAGGACCCCGAAGTGGTCCAGGTATCCGCTTCCGTCTCCGCCTCGCGCCGGGTGATCGGCATTGTCCGCGCAGGCGGCGATGTCCGCACCGAAGTGCGTCCTCTCGTGCGCGTGAATGTGGCCGTCACCTGTGAGCGCCAGGGCCGCCGCGAAACCGGCTCGGCCGGGGCCGGCGGTCGCGCCGCCTTTGATCAATGGATCGCGCCGGGCGCCTGGAAAGGGCTCGCCGACGAAGCGCTGCGGGTCGCCAAGGTCAATCTCGAAGCCGTTGATGCGCCTGCGGGCGAATGGCAGGTCGTGCTTGGCCCGGGCTGGCCGGCCATCCTGCTGCACGAAGCGGTGGGTCACGGCCTGGAGGGCGATTTCAACCGCAAGGGCGCGTCCGCCTTCTCCGGCAAGGTGGGCCAGCAAGTCGCCGCCAGGGGCGTGACGGTCGTTGATGACGGCACGATCCCCGATCGCCGCGGCTCCCTGAGCTTTGATGATGAAGGCACCCCGACCGGCCGCACCGTGCTGATCGAGGACGGCGTGCTGAAAGGCTATATGCAGGACCGGCAGAATGCGCGCCTGATGGGCGTCGAGCCCACTGGCAATGGCCGACGCGAAAGCTATGCCCACCCGCCCATGCCGCGCATGACCAATACGATCATGGAAGCGGGCGATCGCGATCCGGGCGAAATCCTGGAGAGCCTGAAGGACGGCATCTACGCCAAGAATTTCGGCGGCGGTCAGGTGGACATCACCTCGGGCAAATTCGTCTTCCGCTGCACCGAGGCCTATCGCGTGCGCGACGGCAAGATCTGCGAGCCCATCAAGGGCGCAACCCTGATTGGCGACGGCCCCACCGCCCTGACCAGGATCTCGATGATCGGCGACGACATGCAGCTTGATCCGGGCGTCGGCACCTGCGGCAAGGCGGGGCAGGGCGTGCCTGTCGGCGTGGGGCAACCCACCCTGCGCATTGACGGATTGACCGTGGGCGGCACGGGCTAGGTCCGGACAAAGCCGGACAATCACCTTACAAAGTAGTCACTTACCACCTTGTAATAAGAAATACCGGTCGTTACGCCCTAGCCTTGCGCCTGACTGTGATTTGCAAGACTGGAATTGTGATGATTGCCCGGACGACCTCGCTCGCCCTTCTGCTGACCGCGACCGCGCCTGCATTCGGCGATGATGCGCCGGATCCCGTCGTGGCGGAGGGTGAGGCGGACGGCGCCATCCTCGCCTATCCGGCCAGCTTCTTCACCGAGTTCAGCCCGGTCACGGCGCGCGACATGATCAACCGGCTGCCGGGCTTTTCCCTCTCGGACGGCAACACCAATCGTCGCGGACTGGCGGACGCCTTCGGCAATCTGCTCATCAACGGTCAGCGCCCGTCCGACAAGACGCTCGGCCTGGGCACGGTGCTGCAACGCATTCCAGCCGACCAGGTCGTCCGGATTGAGCTGATCCGCGAGCCGCTTCCCGAGTATGAGATGCGCGGCTACAGCCAGCTCGCCAATGTCATTCTGGTTGAGGGCTCGGGCATGCGCGCGAGCTTCCAGCACACCCTGACCCGCAACAATTCCTCGCGTCTCGCCTCGGCGATGGAAAGCTCCATCACCCGCCCCGTTGGCTCTGGCGAACTGACCCTGGGGCTGAACTGGGAAGTGTGGGGCCCGTCCAATGACCGCTCGGTCTTCACGGAGACGCCCGACGGCGTCCGGCTCTCTCGCGAGCACTACAATGACCAGCGCCGCTATCGCGAGATCGAGCCCTCGATCAGCTATTCCGGTCCGATTGGAGAGAACACGCGGCTGCGCGTGAACGCCAATGCGGAGTTTGTCGCCTGGCGCCGCATCATCTCGGGCTTCGCCTATGACGGCGCCGACCAGCCCGAGGCCTACATCGAACAGGCCAATGATGAACGCAGCTGGCGAGCCGGCCTCTCGTCCACTCTGGAGCATGACTGGTCTGACGGCCTCGCCTCGACCACGACCTTCCTGCTGACGCGCTCCGATACGGATAACGGACCGGAAGTGGAAAGCGTCAACACCCTGTCTTCCGGCGTGGAACGCGCGCAGGTGCTCTATCAGAACGCCCAGGAGGAGACCGCGCTGCGCCAGAGTTTCGACTGGACCCTGTCAGAGGCGCATTCGCTGACCTTCGGCGCGGAAGCCGCCTTCAACGCCCTCGACGCCAGCCTCGCCCTGTTCGAGGATACCGGCGGCGGGTTCGTCCCGATCCCCCTCCCCGTCAGCGACACCCGGGTCGAGGAAGTGCGCGGCGAACTGTTCGCCGACACGGTCTGGGTCATCAGCGAGGCCTTCTCGCTGGAAGGCGGACTGCGTTATGAATACAGCGAGATTTCCCAGTCGGGTCCGGCCGGTCAGGCGCGCACCTTCACCTATCTCAAGCCGCGGGCCAGCGTGACCTGGCGCCCGGGCGACCAGCGCCGCCTGCGCGTCGGCATCGAACGCAATGTGGACCAGCTCGATTTCGGCAATTTCGCCAGCTCCGTCGATCTCAACTCTGATCAGGTGGATGTGGGCAATCCCGATTATCGCCCCCAGACCGACTGGACGCTGGAGGCGGAGTTCGAACAGCGGTTCAACGAGGACGCCTCGCTGACGCTGACCCTGGGCCGCGTCTGGGTGCAGGATCTCGATGACTATATCGCCATCATCACCCCGACCGATGTGTTTGACGCGCCGGGCAATATCGGCGATGGCGCGCTCAACCGCATCACGCTGGACTGGACCAGCCCGCTGGGCTGGCTGGGCCTGCGCAACGCCACGCTCGACGGCTTTGCGGAATGGTATGACAGCTCGATCGAAGACCCTGTCACCGGGGTGGATCGCGCCTGGTCCGGGGTTGCGGAATGGGAATTCCGCTTTGATTTCCGTCAGACATTCCCGGCCGCGCAGATGGCCTGGGGCTGGGATTACAGCTATCGCTCCGACCGGTCGACCTATCGCGTGAGCCGTTTCACCAATTTCGAGCAACCGGCGGGCGATCTCGATCTCTATGTCGAAACCACGCGCTGGTTCGGCCTGACGACGCGTCTGGGCGCGGACTTCGTGCTCGACACGACCGAACGGCAGGACCGGATCGTGTATGACGGCTCGCGCGCGGATGGCGTCGAACGCTATCGCCAGCGCCGGTATTTCGACAACGGGCCGCAAATCTTCCTGAGCATTCGCGGCGCCTTCTAACCTCCCTAAATTGTAATCCTACGAGCTTTCTCCGTCTGGTAGACTGAAGTCGGCAGGGCGAGAAGCCGGGCGAAACAGTGATCTGGCGACCCTGCCGGGAGGAGGTCGTCATGAACGCCATTACTCGCACCTGCCTGCTTGCCGCATTGTGGGCAGGCGTCAACACCGCCGCCATCGCCCAGACCGAGGCGATCGAGCTTTTGCGAAGTCCTTCCGGGTATTTCGTCGCGCCGGTCTTCATCGGGCAGGAAGGCCCGTATCCATTCGCGCCGGACACCGGCGCCAGCCATACCGCCATCGCGCAAAGCCTGGCGGAAGCGCATGGCTTCGTCAGCACGCGCGAGCGCCTGGATTCGGTGCAGACCCTGACCGCCGAAGTCCAGGCCGAGCGTCACAGGCTCGATGTCCTGACCCTCGGCCCCTATGCGCTGAATACGGTGGATGCGGTGGTCACCCCCACCCCGCCCGATCTGGAGCTCGAGATTTACGGGCTGCTGGGCCGCAACGCGTTCGCGGGCCGCACCATACGGCTCGACTATCCCAACGCCCGGCTCTTCATGCAGGCGCAGGCGCCCGACTTCGTGGATGCCCGCATTGATCCGCGCCGCAATGTTCTGGTGGGCGCCGCCCGCGCCCGGGGCGTCGAGGACGATATCGTGGTGATGGTCGACACCGGCTCTCCCATCACGCTTGTCAATCAGGCGCTCGCGGGCCAGCTGCGCCAGCGCGCCGTGATCCGCATCCTGACCGTGGGCAGCCTCTCGCGCATCCCCGATCTGGTGGAGACCGATGATCTGGTGGTCGTCAGCCAGTTCCAGCTGGGCGGCGTCTGCATAGACCGCATGTCGGTCCACGCCGCCGATCTCGATGTCTTCCGCGCCATGGGCTGGGAGGACCGCCCGGCCATGATCGTGGGGCTGGATCTCCTGCAGAACACCACGCTGACCGTGGATTATGCGAACGGTCGCGCCGAGATCGAACCCGGCTCGCAAGGCTGGCGCTGCCCGGGCGGGCGCCGCAGCCAGCTCAGCCACTGACGCAAAAAGCCCCGGAGCGACGCTCCGGGGCTTTTCTTCAGACGGTCAGGACCGCTTACACGAGGTCGCGGGCGTCCTGATCAGGGCCGGCGGCTTCCGCCTTGGCGTCGATCTGGTCAACGGCGCGGCCATGGCCGAGCCCTTTGAGCCAGAAGCTCAGCACCCCGAAGATCACGCCCAGCACGATGGCGAACAGGCCGATCGATCCGAACACGGCGGCATAGCCATTGAGCGCCGCCGCCGGGTCGAGCACCTGGCCCGCCACCGTGTCGGTCGCGGTGAAGGTGGCGATGATGCCCGCCACGTATTGCGCGAAGGCCGAGGACAGGAACCAGCCCGCCATCATGGTCGAGACGACCGCGCCCGGGCTGAGCTTGGTGATGGCCGACAGGCCCACCGGGCTCAGGCACAGCTCGCCGGTGGTGTGCAGCAGATAGGCGCCCGCCAGGAAGATCAGGGGCACGCGATAGTCATCGCCCGCAAACTGGGTGCCCCACACCAGCAGCATGAAGCCCAGACCCACCTGAACCAGCGCGAGCGCGAATTTCAGCGGGGTGTTGGGGTTCTTGCGCAACTTGGCGAGGAAGGCCCAGATCGCCGCGAAGACCGGCGCGAACAGCAGGATGAAGCCCGCATTGAAGGACTGGGTCTGGGACGCCGTGATCTCGAACGGCCCCACCGACAGATCGGTGTTGCGCGCGGCGAACAGGTTCATGGACGAACCGGCCTGCTCGAACAGCGCCCAGAACACGACCGAGACGATGATCAGGATCAGCGCCAGGATCAGGCGTTGCGCCTCAACCTTGGTGCAGCTGTTGACCATGTAGAAGACCACATAGCTCAGGAAGCCAAGGCCGCCGATCAGGAGGAACAGCGCCAGAAGGTCCTGCTCGCCCATGCCCGGCACGGTGAAGCGGATCGTGTGCGCCTGAACCATGAACCAGACCACGACGACGCCCACAAGGCCGATGCCGTAGATCAGCCATTCGGTATTGATCGGGCCCAGCGCCTTGGCTTTCAGTTTTTCCTGGCTCGGCGGGTTGCCCACATGGTCGATGAGGTTCTTGCCCGGCAGGAAGAACAGGGCGCGACCGCGCACGAACACGACCCAGCCCAGCGCCATGCCGAGACCGGCCAGGCCGAAGCCGGCCCACCAGCCGACCGTTTCGCCCAGAAGGCCGCACAGGATGGCCGCCCAGAACGAACCCAGATTGATGCCGTAATAATACAGGGTGAAGCCGCCATCGCGACGCGGATCGTTCTCTTCATAGAGCTGACCGACGATGGAGGAGATGTTCGCCTTCAGGAAACCCACGCCCATGATGATCAGGGCCAGGGCGAAGTAGAAGATGTTCAGGAACATCCGGTCGCGCTCGACGCGCTCGATCTCGAACTGGCCCTGCGGCAGAACGGCGGGAATGCTGGCCGTGGACGGCAGCTCGGCGATCTCGAAATCGCCCTCGGAATTGGCCGAGAAGCTGTATTCCGCGCCATCCACCTCGATCATCACCGAGCGGTTCGACCCGCGGCCTTCGGCCACCAGCTCGTATTGCTGGCCCTCATAGATCAGGGCTTCGCGGGCCGGTTCGCCCTCGATCCCCATGGTCGCGTGACCGGCCACCAGCAGCAACGCGCCGAAGGCGATGGCCTTGCGGTTGCCCAGATACCGGTCCGCCAGATACCCGCCCAGCAGCGGCAAGAGATACACGAGCGCGGTATAGGCGCCGTATTGCGAGCTGGCTTCGCTGTCAGAGAACAGGAAGTGCTGGGTGAGATAGAAGATCAGCAGGCCGCGCATGCCGTAATAGGAAAAGCGCTCCCACATCTCGGCGAAGAACAGGATGTGCAGGCCCTTGGGGTGCTTGCGCATCTCCAGAAAGACCGGAATGGCGGTGGCGATCGTAATCACGATCCCCGCCAGAACGACGATATTCATGACCTGAGGTCCCTCCCCGTCACAGTCCGACGCCCCTCATGCGTCCAAAGATGAAGGACCGTGATCGAATTCGTTACGAAATGACTACCGCGCAAAACACCACGCGGGGCCGGGAGTCGCAAGGGCTTTGCGGCAGTGGGGGTATTGGCGAGAGGCGAGAAGAGCATCGTTCTGGCTGAATGAGTTTCCCGATAAGATGCGCATATGGCGTCGAAGAAACCCATAACGACAGCACGGCGTTTGCGCCGGGACATGACAGATGCCGAACGCAAGCTCTGGTCCATGCTTCGGCGAAGACCTGATGGGCTGAAGTTTCGACGCCAGCATCCGATCAGCCGCTATGTGGCCGACTTCGCCTGTCCCCAAATAGGCCTGATTATCGAGCTGGATGGCGGTCAGCATAACCTTCCGGCTCATCGGCGCCGCGACGAGCATCGTACGCGCTGTTTGGAGAACCAAGGGTGGCATGTTCTTAGGTTCTGGAATACGCAGGTTTTTGAGGCGCCCGACATGCTGGGCGATCAAATTCTGGATCTGGTGCACGCCCTGAAACAACGCCGACAGAACCCCTCTCCCCCTTGGCCAAGGGGGAGAGGCAGGGGGAGGGGGGGCGCTTC